>ERZ791737.224-NODE-224-length-67249-cov-17.678245_pt1 | contig 67249 bp, 52 predicted proteins | sample MGYA00510042_ERZ791737 | MGnify/ENA primary metagenome ERZ791737 (study PRJEB30046, sample SAMN00791965) | human gut metagenome | study: EMG produced TPA metagenomics assembly of the A metagenome-wide association study of gut microbiota in type 2... | reverse complement strand
GCTTTGCTTTGCTTTGCTTTGCTTAACAAAATTACAGTATTTTTATTCATATTTTCATAATTCATGCCGATTTCTCTCTGCATTTATTTAAATTATTGATTAGATTATACAATATCTTAAAAAATATGTCAACAGGTAAAACAAAAAATTTTTTTAAATCAAATTATATTAATTTTGAATTATTTACCAATGGCGGATTTATTATTTATTTTAATTTTTAATTATGTTAAAATAAATCATTAGAATAATAAATAATAAAAATATAACGGATAAATAATGAATGATAATTTAAAAATGGAATCCTCTATGGCTGCGGTATTTTCAAAAGAATACGACCATAATATGAGTGTAGAGGAATTAAAAGAAATATTAAACGAATCTGACGAGTTTATAATTTTAGAGTTTAAAGAAATTGAAAAGAATAAATATATAAGAGAAAAATCAAAATGGGAAGTTTCTTTAAAATTACAATATTTGCCAATGGTTATGGAAACCGAAAACGCCAAAGACGAATACGATAATTCTAAAAATAATGACGAACTCAATTTTTATATAGCTTTAGTGGAAGCTTCAAGCCTCACTGAAAATTTGCCCGAAATATTTTCGGTTAATACCGTTCGCGAAAGCGATTATATAGAAGCGACAAAATGCAAATATGCAATTCATATATCTACAGTATTTAATAATTTTCCTTTAACCGATTATCAAAGACAATTAAAATTATTAAATAATATCGCAGCCGAAACTTCAATTTTTTTAGATATATCAAGTTTTACGGCGCGCTCGGGAGAATGGTTAAAATATACTTCAACTTTTTCGCTTCCGCCTTCTTTAGATTATCTTTATACGATTCATGCTATATATGACGATGATAAAAATCCAGAAAAAATCGAATATTGGTTTCATACGCATGGACTTTATAGAGTAGGATGTATTGAGCTTGAAATAATAGGAGTTGAAGATTCAAACGCGGCTTATGGAGAGTTATTAAGCGCTTGCGCTAGACTCTTTATACAAAATGGAGTTCCAAAATCAGGTTTTGTATTTAATCCCGCTTATAAAGTTAATGTTTGTTGGTTGCCTTGGGATATGGCTTTGAAAGAATTAAATATAGATAAAGATTTTTCGGGAAGTTTTAAAGATAGAGAAGACGGCATTCATAATAATCCTTCGGGAGCTTTGGTTGCAGTAGATAAAAATGGAAATTATAAAACTCTTGATTATTTTAAAAAAGAACTTTCCGATAATCCCGTATTTATGTTAAGCAGTTTTGAAACGGAAATAATGAAACAAGCGGCTTTTGAAAAAATTGAATATTTTATTAACTTATTAAATAAAAATAAAGGCGATGATAAAATTTCTTTTCTTGTAAAAATGGGATACGGAGAAAATAATTCAAATAAAGATTTAGAACATTTATGGTTTGAAGTTCACAGTTTCAATGAAGACGGTTTTTTTGACGCTACTCTATTAAACGAACCTTATAAAAATTTAGGAATGCATGAAGGAGAGCGGGGACTTCATAATATTGAAAATCTTACAGATTGGCAAATATATACGGAAGAAGCGATATTTAATCCAAAAAATATTTATTTACTTTTTTTATAAAATACCGATAATTTTTCATATAATAAAGTGGAAATTGCATATTGAATAGTATTTTTAAATATATAATAAAAGGAGTATATTTATGAAACGAATGACTTTGATTATAGCATTTATTTTTATCGCTATATCTACACTTTATCAAGGCAATAAAGGTTATGCATTTGATTTTGAAGGTATGTATTTAGCGCCTAAAATAAGTTATTATCCTGAAAATCCCAAAATATGGAATCATTATCTTGGAGCTGGAGTGGCTGCGGGTTTCGACCTTTTTAGATTGAAAACTTATCCTATACCGCTTAGAGTAGAGTTTGAATATATGGGAAGAGCGCTTGCGACAAATATGGACGCTACAATTCATTCAGTTATGTTTGGTGCTTATTATGATTTAAATTTATTCTATGTAAGAGCGAGCGAATTAGATACCTTAAGCACAAAGAAAGTTTATACTACAAAAAGACCTTTTATGTCTATATATATTGGTATGCATCTTGGTGCTAAAATAGGATATAATGTTACAGATAGAGGCGATATTGGACTTATACAAACTAATTCTGGAGTTTCGAGAACCACTATTTTATTTGGAGCAGGATTAGGATTCGCATGGCATATTTATAGCTGGTTTACATTAGATTTGGGATATAGGGCAATATTAGGACCAGGCTTTAAAATGGCTAACGAGGTGCTATTATCTTTTAGATTTACAAAACCTTAAATTGATATCGGAGGTTGTGAGTTATGTTAAAAAAAGTTTTTATTATAATTATATTGCCATTTGCATTTTATAGCTGTTCTTCTATACCTACTACACGGAATTCTACAGTAGTGCTTTATTTATCTCACAATATAGAAGGACCAATATATATTCCTATAGCGGATTCTGGTAAAAAACCTGTAAATAATACTAAATCTAGCTCTAGTAAAACTAGTAAAAAAGAAAAGACTAAAAAGGATACTAGCAAAGGACAGAATAAAACCGATTCTACTAAAACTTATAACGGCTATCAAACTAGAGAAACCGATGGAAGAGGAGAGATGCTTATTTTAGAAAAGCCTATAAGATTTGCTTTTGAAAAATATAATATAACTTCCGATTATAATGAGAGCATAAAATATGTGGCGGATTATCTAAAAGAAAATACTAATGTAAGAATGGTTGTGGAAGGACATACGGATAGAGTAGGACCAAAAGAGTTTAATAAAGGTCTTTCTTTAAAAAGGTCGAGAGCCACTATTACAAAACTTACAAGAACTGGAATTAAAAGAGATAGATTAATTCCAAGTGGAGTAAATTCTAGATTTTTAGAATATAATCTTAACAGACTCAACAGAAGAGTGGAGTTTATAATAATAAGAAGTGATGAAGATTTAACTAATTATATAAATAAAGTTAAATATTAATTTTAATGTTAAACTTAAATAATAAAACGGCGGCTTATAAAAGCCTACCGTTAATTGTCTTATGGGGATTGGGATTTGATTTACTATGATAGCCTTGTAAATTTAATTATTTTGTAATGAAGGCAAATACCAAGTTATACCTGAAGAAACTTCCCATTTTATGCCTGTTATTCCAGCGGCATCAGAAGCTCCATTCATACCTAGCTCGTTATACCATTCTACATTTTTAATTGGAGTCATATATATTTCAGCATATATTCCATAGCTTAAAGCATATTTTTCTTTTACACTTTTATCTGCATTTCCAGTGATAGATAATCCTAATTCAGGCATAAAGTAGAAACTTAATATATCACTGTTTGCAAATATTCCCAAAGGTATGGCTATATTAAAGAACCATGGATTTCTATCGCTAGATGAACCAGAAATCCAAGAAGCTGCATCCTCATTGTTCCAACCAGATGATGCACTTAATCCATCGTAACTACCAATAGTTCCATATTTAGAATTCTGACCATTAAAGCTTTTACCATAATTATTATTTAAAGCTGTAGAGAACATAATTCTTAAATAAGGTTGTAACCTAACAGATTCAACATAATAATCTTGGTAGATTCTTAACTGAAAACTAAAATTCTGTCTCGTAATGCTATAATTTTTATCTGAATTGTCCGCTAGTTTATTCATGCCATAATTTACATACAGTCTTATTTGTCTTAATAAATCTATACCTGGATAGATTCTAAATTGAGAATGTATGCTTACTCCTAAATAATCATTTGTTTTGCTTGCACTTTGAGGTGAAACTAAAAATGTATTAGTTTCAATATTGGCAGTATATCGTTTACCAGCGGCTACTCTTATAGGTATAGCCATTCTAAATTTATCAGAAACCTTCAAAACTAAAACTGGAGTATGAACTTGAATAAATCTATCGAAATATGTGAAGTTATAACCGACTCCAACGCTTATCGCATCGCTTGTATAAGCTAATCCTGCAGATACTGTAGAATTTAAGAAAGAACTTTCGCTATTATGTTGATCTGATGTTGAAGAAGAGTTCACTTCAAATATATTACCATAACCTAAAATACCTCTGTTTGCTTTGAAACCGAAAGTGCCTTTAATGGTTCCATTTCCTAGAACAAATCCTAATTGATCGGTTCTAACACGCAACTGATTTGGGTCAGTAGGAAATCCAATCCATAAACTGCTCCAACCATACATACCAAAGGCTTTTATCCCCATAGCATAGCAATAGTTATTGCTGTTAAAAAAACTTTTTTCATAATACATACCTCTATTTTATTTTTTCAAATTATAAAATTTAGAAAAATTAACTCAACCAAAAAAATTACCATATTAATATGGTAATTTTTTATTACATTTAATATAAATAATCTATGAATTTATAATGATATTATAATAATATCAGCAAATAGATTTTTACTATTTATTACGCAATGTGATACATATTAATAAAACTCATTTCCACTATTTTTTAATATTTTCTTAATATTTTTCGTGTATTCGCTGGATTTATTAGACTTCAAATCTTTTTATCTGAAAGTAAATGTTATATTAATTTTTTATTATTTTTGCTATAACAATTATATTTTTATAATAAATCATGTTTAGATAAAAAAATTACTTAAATTTATTAAATTTCTTTTATTATAATTTTACTTTTCCCTCAAAAGAATATTTAGCCTCTCCTCGCATAAAAACTTTTCCGTCTCTATATTCAAGTATTAAATCGCCACCCAAAAGATGATTTAAAATTTTGCTTTCAGTTCTTTTGCTTATAAATCCCGCAACGCAAACGGCGGACGCTCCCGTTCCACAAGCTAAAGTCTCTCCGCTTCCTCTCTCCCAAGTTCTCTGTTTTACTTCGCCTCTATTTATTATTTCTACAAATTCCACATTTGTTCTATTTGGAAAAATTGAATTATTTTCGATTAATTTTCCGATTGTGCTTATATCAATATTTTCTAAATCTTTTACGAATATCACGGCATGAGGATTTCCCATAGAAACTGCAGTAAATAAATATTCTTTTCCGTTTATTTTTATCGCTTCGTCAATTATTGGATTTTTATTTATTGTAGTTGGAATTTTTAATCCTTCCAAAATAGGAGAATCCATATTTATTTCAACCGTATCTACTTCTTCGTCTTTTATAAATAATTTTGCTTCAAGTATTCCTCTTAAAGTTTCTATTTTCAAAGGATTATTTTTACTTATATTTTTATCGTAAGTATATTTTGCAACGCATCTTATTCCGTTTCCGCACATTTCACTTTCAGAACCGTCATAGTTAAACATTCGCATTTTAACATCCGCTTTATCGCTCGGCATTATTAAAATTATTCCGTCAGCTCCGATTGAAAAATGCCTATCGCTTAAAATTGGAGAAAACTTTTTTGCATCTTCAACGGTAAAATTTTCTTTGAAACAATCTATATAAATATAATCGTTTCCTATTCCATGCATTTTTGTAAATGATAAAATTCTGTTTGTCATAAAAGCGTCCGTTATTTTTTATATTGCTAAAAATTTTAATATTAAATATATAATAAAAAAATATTATATCAACCGTGATTAAAATAGACAAACTTTTAAAAATATTTTCAAAATTTTTATCGACATATTCAATTAATAATATCATAATATATTCTAAATATAAAGGATTTAATAATTTTATCTTAATTATAGATTAAAACGAATTCAATATAAAAAATTACAGAATTAATTTTAAAATATTTGTTATTTATAGGTTTTAGCCGCAACATAGTTGATAAAGCTAAGCAATTCACTTTATTTAATTATTTTAAGGCATATTTTTCAAAAAAATTTGTTTAACTATTATTAATAAATAATTACAAAGAGGAGTTATTATGTCAGGAAACGCCAATATAATAGTAATAGAAGGAAGACTTACAAGAGACCCAAATTTTACAAAAACTAAAAATGGAAAATCTTTATGCAAATTTAGTATGGCAAATAACAGATATTATTATACCAATGGAAGTTTGCAAAAAGAAGTTTATTTTTTCGATTTTATAACTTGGGGATATAATGCCGAAAAAGCCGCTTCAAGTTTAAGTAAAGGAAGTCATGTTTTAGTAAGCGGAGAATTAAGACAGAATTCTTATTTTACTAAAGAAGGAAACAGAAGAAATTCAATTTATATACTCGCTTTAGAAATTAAGAGTTTGAGCAAAAAAACTTTGGATAGCGGAGACGAAATTGCAAATAATCAAGAGATATCGAATATTATTGAAGAGAATATGGAACAAACATTTTAGATTTTTCTAAAATATTAAATAATTCATCGTTAATGATTTTTATATCTTTATCGGTATCTATATGATAAATAAAAGGTTCGTTAAAGGAATGGAATATTTTATCGACTTTCTTTAAATAAGTTTCGTTTTCAAATCTGTCGGCGATTCCTCTTTTAGATATTATTCTATTTAATGCAATATCTATTGGAAGATGAAAAATAAAAACTATGTCGGGTTTGATAATAAAATCTTTATGCATATTTATTATTCGATTAATATCTATTCCTTTAGCTCCTTGATAAGCGATTGAAGAATAAAAATATCTGTCTAAAATTATAAAATAGCCTTCTTCTAAAGCTGGCTTTATCATATATTCTATATGCTCTTTTCTGTCTTTTACAAATAATAATAATTCTTCTTCAGCGTCCAAATCTTCCGATAACATACCTTCTCTTAATTTAGCGCCATAATGCAAATGCGTAGGCTCAAAAGTATAAATTGTTTTTATATTAATAGAATTTAATTTTTCGGCAAGATTTTTTGCGCAGGTAGATTTGCCCGAACCGTCAATTCCTTCTATAACTATTAATTTGCCTTTCATTTTATATTTCCTAAATTCTTTTAAATAAAATCTTTTTTATAAATTATCTTATTTTTAAAGTCGCTATTCCGATTATTGCAGCGATTATGCCTAATATATAAAATCTAAAAACAACTTGAGTTTCTTTCCAACCCGATTTTTCAAAATGATGATGCAAAGGCGCCATTTTAAAAATTCTTTTTTTAAACATTTTATAATAAAATACTTGAAGAACTACGCTGAAAGCTTCGGCTACATAAACCGCTCCAATTATAACTAAAAGAAGTTCATGTTTAATGAATAAAGCTATAATTCCCAAAACTCCGCCGAGAGATAAACTTCCGACATCTCCCATAAATACTTGAGCGGGATGAGCGTTAAACCATAAAAATCCTAATCCAGCTCCGATTAAAGCTCCTACAAAAACCGTTACCTCTCCAGCATCGGATATAAAAGGAATTTTTAAATAAGTAGCCACGAGAGAGTTTCCCGATACATAACATAAAACAGCCAAAGCTACAGACATTATTATTAAAAGCCCAATCGCAAGTCCGTCCAAACCGTCAGTTAAATTTACTGCATTACTCATGCTAACTACAACAAAAATTGCAAAAGGTATATAAAAAATTTTTAAGTCTATATAAAAAGTATCAAAAAAAGGCAAAAATAAAGTAGAAGAAAGAACTTGCGCGACTTTCACGGTTTCAAATATTCCAGCGGATTGATTTAATTCAAAAGACATTAAAAAAGTGGATTTGTCGAAATAATATAAATATATTCCGATTATAGCTCCTACAAAAATTTGAAAGAATATTTTATATTTTCCAGAAAGTCCTTTTGAATTTTTATATTTTATTTTAAGAAAATCGTCTAAAAAACCAGCTATAGAAAGTATTATTAAAGAAAAGGTTAAAAGTATTATTTTAACATTATCTAATTTTCCCCATAATAAAACGCTTATCAATACGCTTCCGATTATAAATAAACCGCCCATTGTAGGCGTTCCAGTTTTTGCCAAATGACTTTCAGGACCGTCATCTCTCACTATCTGCCCAAAATTTAATTTTTTTAATTTTTCTATTATATTTGGAGCGAACATAAAAACCAAAATCAAAGCGGTTGCGACTGCTCCAGCTGTTCTGAAAGTAATATATCTAAATATATTAAATCCAAAAAAAGATTCTCTTAAAGGATAAAAAATTTGATAAAGCATATATAAAAAACCTTATTTACTATTTTAATTAAAATATTGTTTATTTAAAAATGTATTTTTAAAATAAAGTAAAAAATTATTTATATATACTATTACATATTTATTTTTTGTCAATGAAAATTTAATTTTTAGAATTATTGATATTAAAAATTATTGATTTATTTTAGATTAATTAATTTTAAAAAGAGGCTTCGATTATTGAAACCTCTTTTTATTTTTCATTTATTAATTAGGAATTATAGCAAAAGCTCTAACGGGAAAACCAGGAAGTTTATCAAATTTAGGAACGCCTATAAAAATAACTCCGCCTTTTGCAGGCAGAAGATTAAGATTATTTAAAACCTCAACTTGATATTTATTTGTATCTAAAACAAATTTTTCGCTTAAAAGAAAATTATTTTTTATAATATCTATACTCGCATCGGTATCCAAAGTTTCATGCCCTATAGCTAAAGCTCCTCTTCTATTTAGAATTAAATCTAAAGCTTCTATACTCCAACCTGGCGTATGAGCTACTCCGTTTGAATCTTTATTATAGAAATCGGATTTTCCCCATCTCTTACTCCAACCGCTTGCAAACGCTACAAAAGAATCTTTTTCTATTTTTCCGTTTTCTTTCTCCCAATTTAAAATATCTTCGGCGGTTAAAATAAAATCTGGATTATTTTCAACCTCTTTTTCCTTATTTATAACAAAAAGCGGTAAAACCAATTCCTTTAATTCTAACTGTTCCAAAGTTCTTTTATTTTCGCTAAAATGAATCGGAGCGTCAATATGCGTTCCGTATTGAGTGACAAAAGAAACTCTGTCTACAAAAAAACCGTCCTTTTCAATCGTATAAAGCGTTTCAATATTTAAATTTGGAAAAGCGCCGAATTTTGGAATAGACGAATTAACATTATGAGTTAAATCTATCCATTTATTTTCTTTGAAAGTTTCTAAAGCTTTTATAATATCGCTCATAATTTTCTCTCCTTTTTTAATTAGTTTAATTAAAATTTAATTATAAATCGTCATTGCAAGATAAAGTCGAAAAAATCAATTTATAGCCGATTATAACGCTTTCTTGTTAAATCTCGCAATGACTAATTTTTAAATATTTTTTATTTGTTTACTTTTCAATAGCTTTTTTCAAATCCGCTATCAAATCTGAAACGGTTTCCAAACCTATGCTCAAACGAACTGTATTCGGCGTTATTCCCGCAGATTTCAACTCCGCCTCGCTTAATTGAGAATGCGTAGTTGAAGCTGGATGAATAACTAAAGATTTTGAATCGCCAATATTTGCCGTTATTGAATATAGAGTCAAACTGTCGCATATCTTTTTAGCCTCTTCATAACTTTGAGCCTCGAAACTTAAAAGTCCGCTCGCTCTTGAATCCTTAAAATATTTCTTCAAAAGATTATGATAAGGACTCGAAGTTAAACCTGGATAGTTAACCTCTTTAACTTTTTTATGAGATTCCAAAAATTTTGCTATTTCCAAAGCGCTGTCGCTATGTTTTTGAATTCTCAATTCCAAAGTTTCCAAACCTTGAAAATGAATCCAAGCGTTTTGCGGGCTTAAAGAAGCTCCGATATTTCTAAGCCATTCTATTAATATTCTTATACTAAAAATAGGAAGAGGAAGATTCGCATAAATCAAACCATGATAACTTTCATCTGGAATGTTAAAAGCTGGATAACGAGAATTATCTTTAATAAGTTCGTTTAATCCTTCTCTTTCTATAACCGCTCCTCCAAGTCCGCTTCCGTGTCCGTTTATATATTTAGTTAAGCTATGAACGGAAACATCTACTCCGAAATCGAAAGGACGAAATAATATAGGCGTTGCAACAGTGTTATCGCAAATTGTAACTATTTTATGTTTTTTCGCTATATTAGTTATGGTTTCAACATCCGCTATCGCTATTTGAGGATTTGAAAGACTTTCAAAGAATATAGCTTTTGTTTTATCGTCTATAATTTTTTCAAGACTGCTTAAATTGTCTATATCGAAAACTCTTCCTTCTATTCCGAACCTTTTCAAAACATGAACGAGCAAAGTTTGAGAGCCTCCGTAAATTTTATTTGAATAGGCTATATTATCTCCGTTTTGCGCAAGATTAACTAAAGAATAGAATACAGCCGAACTTCCGCTTGCAGTAGCGACTCCGAAAGCTCCGCCTTCTACAGCTGCAATTCTTTTTGCAAGCATATCTACTGTTGGATTGGTAAGACGGGAATATATATTTCCCAATTCCTCTAAACTGAACCGAGCCGCAGCTTGTTCGGCGTTTTCAAAACTATAAGCCGTGCTTTGATAGATTGGAACGCTTAAAGTTCTCTGTCTGTCGTATTCATATCCCGCATGAAGCGATAAAGTATTTGTCGTAAAATTATTGTTTGGTAAATTTGCCATTGTTTTTCTCCTTAAAATTTTAAAAATTATAAATTAATGAACCAAAGAGATTTAAATTAAAATCTCAACTTAAAGCCTTTAAATATATAAAAATTGTTAAAATAGAATATTAGCGCGCAAAAACGCGCATCATCATAGAAAAAGCGAAAGAAAAATAAAATTTGCAGGATGCAATATTTGATAAATTAAACAAATTTTTAATCATAAATATTCCTCCTTCTTTTATATTTTTCTTTGATTGATTAATTAATTGGATAAATTATACATTATTTAAAAAAAATGTCAACAATTTATTTAATATTTTATTTATAATTAATTTAATTATTATTTATAAATTTTATTATCTAATTATTATAAAATCACATTAGTTTATTTTATTTTCTTTAAGAAATAATCCAATTCCGAATAATATTATTATAATTCCAACTAATTGTTTTAAACTGACGCTTTCGTTTAATATAAAATATCCTAAAATGCAAGCGCCAACGGCTTCTCCTAATATAGTCATAGAAATTACGGTCGCAGAAAACCATCTTAAAAGCCAAGTAAATATAAAATGTCCGAGCATAGTCGATATTAAAGTTAAACATAAAATATAAATCCAAGTTTCAAAAGAATATTCAAAAAAATTAACTTTAATTACAAAAGAAAGAAAACCTAAAAATATAAATGCAGGAATATAAGTAAATGCCGTATAATTAACCGCCGATAATCTTTTTCTAATATATTGTCCTATTATAAAATTAACGCTTATAAAAATAGCGGCAATTAAAGCCAAAAAATCTCCAAATAAAGCTTTCGGATTTATTTGAAAATCTCCTAATCCGATTATAAAAGAACCAGCAAAAGCGATTATAAATCCTAATATTGCCTTATTTGTATATTTTTCTTTAAAAATAAAATATCCGAATATTAAAGAAAATAAAGGCTGTAAAGTCACTATTACGGTAGAACTTGCAACCGATGTAAAATTTAAAGATTGAAACCATAGAAAATAATGCAGTCCTAAAGAAAAGCCAGAAATTATGCATAAAATAATATCTTTTTTAGTTAATGATTTTAATTCTTCTCTATTTGATTTTTTTAATATTGTTAAAGGAAAAATTAAAATAAAAGTAAAAAATAATCTGTAAAAAGCCGTTATTGAAGCGGGAGCGTTTGCAAGCCTTACAAATATTGCGGATGCAGATAAAGAAGCGACTCCTATAAATAAAAATATTCCCTTTCCCATTAAATAATAACTTTTAACAACCTTATAAAATAAATCGATAACATTTTATATTAAAAAAATTATATTTCAATTAAACAAAATATTTTATCGTATTGTTTTTTTATAAAATCCGTTTTACAATAAAATAAAGGAATTATTATGTTAAAAATAACTGTTATTGGGCTTGGTTTAATGGGAGGCTCTCTCGTTAAAGCTTTAAAAAAATCTAAAAAAAATTATAGAATTTGGGCTATAGATACGAATAAAAAAAATATCAAATCAGCATTAAAAGACAAATATATAGAAAAAGGTTTTTATAATTATTCAAATATAAAAGAAGCTTTTGAATTTGCAGATATTATTATGATTTGCTCAATTCCTTCTATAGCTTTAAATATAATTAAAAAATATAAAGATTTAATTGACGATAAAAAAATACTTTCCGATTTCTGCGGAGTAAAAAAAGATATTTTCAAAGCGACTTCAAATAAAAAATATATCGGACTTCATCCTATGGCGGGAAAAGAAAAAGGCGGATACGATAATTCAACGGAAAGTTTATTTAAAAATTCAAACGCTATAATAGTCGCAAACGATAAAGCAAAAAAAGAAGATATAAAAAAAATAGAAAAATTATCGAAAGATATCGATTGCAAAAAAATAATTTTCTCAAATGCAGAAAAACATGATTATATGATAGCTTTCACGAGTCAACTTATGCATATAATCGCATGCTCAATAGTTAATCATAAACAATTTTTAGAATCATTCGGTTATGAAGGAAATAGTTTGGGTGACCATACGAGAGTTGGAACTATAGACGCCGATATGTGGAGCGAATTATTTTTATATAACTCAAAATATTTATCTAAATCTCTATCTCAATATATAAATTGTTTAAGCGATTTTAAGAGAGCGTTAAATAATAAAAATATTAAAGAGTTAAAAAAACTTATGATTAATTCAAATAAAATAAAATCTGAAAGATTGAGATAGGTTGAACTATAAATTAAAAATAAAGAATATATTATTGACGATTTATATACTCTTGCTCATTTATTTAAATTGTCTATTTTATAAAAAATTTGTCATTGAGAACTATAGTGAAGTAATCCAAACTAAAAAATAGATTAATTACATTTTCAATAATTCTAATATATAATAATTCTAAACCATTAATAAATTTAATCAAACGGAGAAAATATGCATTTCAAATTTAAAATAATTTTATTATTCTTTTTAATTTATTTTCAAATATTATATTCTAACGATATTTTTCTTTCAAAAAGAAGCGGCGAATATTATGACAATTTTGGAAGAAAACTCATAATAGATAATTTCGGATACGGAATTTTTGAAGAAAAAGGCATTAAGTCGGAAAGTTTCAAAATCGGACAACATAGAAGCGTAGAAACAAATTATAAATTCACTATGATTTTTGGAGGCAGATATTATGCAAACACTTATTTATATTTTACAGATAAAAATAATTGCATATTGATAATAAACGGTTATTTAAAATATTATTTTGAAAAGAATTAAATTGATAAGAATTTATATTTTGTCATTGCAAGCTATAGCGTGGCAATACAAACTAAACAAAGCAAAATAACTTTAACAAATAAAATAATAGAAATTCTTTTTTGACAAATAAAATTATTCTGTTATAATATTGTTATGAATAAAAAACCTTTTAATGCGCTTAATGATTGTTTCGTTCGGTATTTTTTCACGGACAAAGGCGGGGAAAAAGTTCTCCTCGATTTTATAAACGCAGTTATGATTAGCGCCGACATGAAAACTTTTAAGGCAGTTGAAATCTTAAACCCGTTTAATTTGAAAAAACATTATAACGATAAAGAAACTATTGTCGATGTTAAATGCATTACGAAAAATGGGACAGTTGTAATTATCGAAGTTCAATTATCGGGCAATTCAAGATTTCCAGAAAGAATATTATATTATTGGTCAACTAATTATAGTAAACTTTTAAAGAAAGGCGAAGAGTATGAAGACTTAACGCCTGTAATAAGTATTAATTTACTTAATTTTAATTTAAACAAGGTTAATAAAAATGTGCATAGCTGTTATATGATTTACGATACAAAAAGTGAGAGATTATTAACTGACCATTTGCAAATACATATAATAGAATTAAAGAAATTTAATTTTAAAAATAATAATTTGTCAAAAGATTTAAATTATTGGCTTGGATTTTTTACAACCAAGAATATGGCACGACTGTGCGCAGTAGCGAGGAATATATGTCAGAGATAGTAAAAGAAAAACCTATAATGGAAGAAGCGCATAAACGATATAATAATTTTATTAGAAGTCGATTAATGATGTCGGAGTATGAGAAAAAAGAAATTTATCAATACGATAAACAAATAATGCTTAAAGATGAAAGATTAAAAGGTATAAAACAAGGAATAAAAGACGAAAAATATTCTATAGCTAAAAGTTTAAAAAATTCTGGGCTTGATAATAAATTTATATCGGAACATACGGGATTAAGTATTGAAGAAATAGAAAAACTATGATACCCGTTATTTTTATTAAATTTAATCTTTCCCCTCAATAACCCCAACCTCCTCCTCACCCAAACCATACAACCAATAAACCAACCTATCAATCTCCACTTCAAACTCTCTTGTATCAATCTCTTTCTTCTTCCCTTCAATAACTTTCTCAACCAAATTAACAATTTCCTTTTCTGTCTTTTTATCAACTTCAAAATAAATTTAAATCGTAATTGCCTAGCGAAGCAATATAAACTAAAATTATTTACCTTTAAAACAATCCCAATATAAATCATAAGCCCAATAATGAAAACAACAATTTATAAGAGCGTCTTCATTTTTCCAATTTAAATCAATTTTATCTTCATATTTTTTACTTGACTTTGAATAATCAAACTTATCTATATTATCTTTAACAAAATCTCTAAATTTATTTTGTTCTTCCGTATCTTGAAAGAATATAATCGGTATCCATTTAGAGCTATCGTTATTTTTCTTATATTGTAAAACATTTCGTTTATTTACAAAATCGTTAAATGACAAATTTATATTATCTTCGCCATAAACATAGTATAAATAAGTAAGTCTTGCTTTTATATTTTTATTTGCATCATTATCATTGTAAATATAACCTTCTAAATATAATCCGCCTACTAACGATTTATATGGTAATATGCTACAATATATATTTGGTGATGCAATTATTAAATTCTCTTCATAAAAATTATACAAAAGAATTAAACCGTTTAAAATATCTATTTTATTATAACCTATTTTAATATATGATATTGGTATAGGTTTATCTTTCATATTTATATAATGTTTGCTAATAGCATTAATTGAATTGAGCCAATCATAATCTGGTCTATTTTTTGAGTATGGACTTGGTATCTTATATATATTAATAATTTTATAATTTGGATTAAGTTTGCAAAAAGCTCCTTTAAAACCGTCAAATACCCATTGGTTTGGTAAAATTAAATATTCGCATAAATATTCATAAACATCTTTTTGTTCTATTTTAAATAAAAATTCATTTATAGCTTTTTGATTATTTTGAAATTCTCTTATTAAATCTATAAAAGATAAACATTTGCAATTAAATTCGTCTATTTTTTTAAGAGTATTTTTTGGAGTTTCATCGCACAGATAAAGAAAAAAAATTTTATAATCTTTATAATTAGTATTTTTAATTTTTTCTAATGTATATTTAATTTTATTTATTGAAGTATCGGAAGTGACTTGAATTGCTATTTTATTTTTATTATCAATAAGGTCTATAGCGGGAAAATTGCTTTTCTTTGTATTTGTGCTTTCTAAATTATAACCGTATAATAAATTTAGAATTTGAATAAATTCAAATTCTTTATGAATGTTTATATCATTTAAATTTAGTTTATTATTTAATTTAATAAATGAGCTTTGTTGCGAAAACCATTGAATTATTTTTGTTATTTTTTCCATTTTTCAGCTTTTACCTTCTATAATCTTAATTTCCCCTTCTTCTAAACCATACAATTCATACACCAAATTATCAATTTCTTTCTCAATTATAGAAACATCCGCACTTGAATTTTTACCTTTAAATTTCAAAATCTCACTAACATTATTTATAATTTTATCAACTAATTTTTTATTTTTAGTATCTATATTTGGAATAGGAATTGTTTCCATAAATTCTTTTGAGCCGTAAGTATAATGACCAACTTTAGTTAGAGGAGTTATTAAATTTCCAAATTTAAAAGTAGCCGTATTTAAAACTGCTAATAAATATTTTAATTCTGAAATATCATTATTTTTATTTGTAATCATAAATACTGAATTATTAAAATAATATCCTGCATCTACAAAAGAGAAATAATAAATTCCATTTACAGGTGTCCAAACTATTTTAAACTTTTCAAAATCTTCCAAATAAGCGCAATTTCTTAAATTATAAGGCGTAATTCCTTTATCTTGACGAACTTCCAAATCCGAATAATATTTATCCAAATGTTTTTTAATCGCTGAATATTTATTAATATCAATAGGCAAAATATTTTTTTCTTTAATTCCGTTATGAGTATTAATTAAATATAAATTCTTAAAATCATAACTATATCTTTTAATATCGCGTCCTCTTAATAAAGGTTTTATAATTTCTTTAGATTTTTTATCTTCCAAAATCAATTTATTTTTTGTCTCTTCGTCAATTATAAACGCTTCGTTAAATCCCGTTAAAATTCCTCTGTAAATATTTATATTCCAATCTTTCAAAGGTTTAAATTTTTTAACTTTCTCCAAAATATCTTTTTCGGTTTTATTTAATATAATCCAAGCTCCATAATCTTTACTTGTAAAAATAAAATTGTCTTTTTCATTTTTATTCAATTCTATATTTTCGCATTTGCTTATTTTATAGGCTTCAATTTTCTCTTGTTTTTCTCTGTCTTTTGCATAAGTTATAATATTCGTATCAACCGTAGCCGATTCAAACCAATTCGCGCCCAAATCTATAATTTCAAAAACATAACAATTATTATATAAAAATTCTCTCGTTCTCTCGCCGTATCCCGCTCGCATCCATTTATTTGAAACTACCGCGCTTACAACTCCTATTTGAGATAATAATTTATTTAAAGCCGTTTCCATAAAAAGCTGATAAATATCGGCGGTTTTATTTTTTCCTTTTTCAAAATAATGCAAATATTTATGTTTTCCCGTAAGTTGAAAATATGGCGGATTCATAATAACAATATCAAAACTATCAATTCCAAACATTATCTCGCTATCGAAAAAATCATAACTTTTAAGCATATCGAAAGGATTATAATCTTTCAATTTTGTATTATATTGCGAATATTCTTTTAATAATTTCAAAACCTTTTTTCTAATTTCTTTTTTTGTTTCAAAATCGGCGTTAAAATATTCTCTCATATTTTTTACTAATTCCGTTTTATCGTAAGCAAGTTTTAAATTATTATTTCCTTCTTTTTCTTCAAGTTCTATTAAACTATTTGCCGACAAAACTTTAAACTCCAAATTTGGAAGAATTTCTAAATCTATATATTTATCCGCTCCGTTATTTTCCAAATAATAGCTCGATTTTAATAATTCTATCCAAAGCCTCAACCTGCAAATATTTACCGAATTAGGATTTATATCGACTCCGTAAAGTTGATTATTTATAATATGTTTTTTCGCTTCAAATAAAATTTTTTGTATTTTCTGTTTTATCTCGCTAATATTTCCGCCTTCCATATTATATTTATATTCCGTCCCGTTTATATAATTAATAACAAGCTCGTCATCTTCTATATCTACTTTAATATCGTTAGACAAAACATGCAAATAACTTTTTATTTTTATAAGTTCATTTAAACAAGCAACCAAGAAATGCCCGCTTCCGCAAGCGGGGTCTATTATAGTAATAGAATCCAAAATATATTTTACTTGCTCTTTAATTTTATGTATATTCGCATCGACATAAATTTTTATTTCGTCAATATTCTTAAAATTTGCGTCTTTAAAAAATTTATTAAATTTATTGACAATCGATTTTTCTATAGAATATTTAGCCATATACATTGTAATCGCTGGCGGAGTAAAATGCGAACCGTCTTTATAACCGTTTAATCTTTCAAAAACTAATCCCAAAATAGAAGATTTAATTATTGTATTTTTGTTAATATTTGAACTGTCATTTATAGCGTTGAATATATAGCAATTTAAAAATCTTAAAATATATTCTAAAAAATTTAATTCTTTTTTATCAAAATCTCTGTCTTTATATAAAACGCTTCCCGACATTATTTTCATTTTTAAAGAATTATTTAATTTTGTTATTGAGTTAATTTTCTCTTCTTCAGTTTCTTCAAATAAAGAGCTATTCAAATAAGGAATATGTTTATAATATTCGTTTTCTTTATTTTCCGTTATTCTTCTTTCTTTGCTTTTTGCCAAAACCTTAAAAAATAAAGTGTATAAAAAAGAATAATCTACAATCTCATTATAATTTAAAATATGCAAATTATTATCGTCTCTAAAAACTCTTAATTGAGCTTCAAGTATTTTTAAAAATAAAATTCTATTAATCCATAAAATATTTAATTTTAAAGCCGTTTCAAATTTTTCTTCGCCTTTTAAATCTTCGTCTAAAATATCCATAGTTAATTTTATAAGAGTATTATCGACTTTATTCAAAACCAATTTTTTATCTTTAGTTTCTTCAAGTCCCATCATATAAATTATCTCTCTATAAAAAGTATTCGATATAATATTAAAATCGTTATTCGTTTTCAAAGAACAAATATTATAAGGGCTTAAAAATTTAAATATAATTTCCGTATCGTCTTCAAATAAATTAATCTTATAACCTACAACTTCGCGATTAATTTTTTCAAGTATCGCTTTTGAAGAATTATAAAAATCTTTAGTGTTAGTGTCTATTTTCTTAACATTAAAAAAATTTATTATCTGTTTATTTGCCGTCAAATATTCAAAATCGCTTCTTAAAAATAAATATATATTTTCAAAATCTGTAATAATTATATGCTCTACCGTCATATCTTTATTAATATTTTTTCTACTCTGATAATAATAAAGAACCGATTGATAAAAAGATTTATAATAATAATCGTTATCTTTTATCATTTCCGTTTTATTGTCATAATTTTTAGTTTCTATAATCGCTTTTATATTGCCTTCGTATTTTATAGTTAAATCTATCTTTCCTTTTGTATTGCAATTATATTTAAATGCTCCGTTTAAAAAATCTTTCAATATATTTTTGCAATGCTCTTCGCTCTCTTTATCTTCTTTGGCTTTTTTAATTCCATTTTTATATATTTCAAGTTTTTCTGATAAATTATTTAATTCTTCGGTATTTGATAAGTTTGAAAATATTGAAGATTTAAGTAAATCTCTTCGTTTTAATAATTCTTTCGCTTCTTTTGTTATAGATTTCATACGATAATTATTATAAGCGGGCGAACGGAATCGAACCGTCATCTTTAGATTGGAAGTCTAAGGTAATAACCATTATACGACGCCCGCGCTACTATAATTTTTTTAGGATTGTAATTATTATAACATAATTAAAAAAAAAAGCAATACTATAATAAATGGTCAACTCTTTCTAATTTTAATAAAAATTAGTCCTTATAAATAGGAAATTGAGTTAATACGAATTAATATAATAAATTTTAAGATAATAAAGAGGCTATGAATAATAATTTATACTTGAAACAATATTATAAACAAAATATACTATATTAAAAAAATATATAAACTCTAAAGGTTCTGAAATTATAATGCATAAAATAGATATAAATAATTTAAATCCTATAATCAAAGATTTGCTTAATTTAAGAGGAATAAAAACAAAATCCGATATATTCGATTTCTTTTTTCAAGATATATATTCTCTTTCAAGTCCTTTTGGAATAAAAGATATGAATATATTTGTCGATAGATTAAAAGAGGCGATAGAAAGCGAAGAAAAAATATTAATATACGGAGATAAAGACGCTGACGGAATAACTGCGGCGTCAATAATATATAACACTTTAAAATCCGTCACAAAAAATGTGGAGGCTTTCGTTCCCAATCATTCTACAGGTTATGGGCTTTCAAAATCAGTAATTGAAGAATATGCAAATTCTGGAACAAGTTTAATAATTACGGTAGACTGCGGAATTTCAAATGTAGAAGAAGTTGAATTTGCAAGAGAGCATTCTATAGATATAATAGTAACCGACCATCATGATATACCTGAAATTCTTCCAAACGCTTACGCTATTTTTAATCCAAAACTTTCAAATACGGGATTTGTTTCAAAAAATTTTGCAGGTTGCGTTGTCGCTTTTAAGTTGATGCAAGCTTTCGTTTTATCATATACAAGAGTTTATAATAAAGATATTATAATATTAGATTATGAAATCGATAAAAAAAATAATATTTTAAAAAAAGTAAAAGCTTTAAAATCTACTAATTTTGTTCTAAATAGCGAGCCTTTCGGATTTGAAATCGTAAAAGAAAATGAAAATTCTTATAAATCAATATATTCCGATTTTTATGACGAATTATTAACCGAAGACGAATTATTGGAAGAGCTTGCCACATATATGTTTGAAGGAGACGGAGCGATACTTGTTTTAACGGGAGGCGAAGATAGATTAAAAAGATTATTATCTATATTTGAAAAATACGAAATATTTTTACCCGCATTTGATAAAGTTTACGATTTACTTCAACTTGGAGCGGCTTATGGAAATATCAATATAAAAAATTTTAAAACTCTCAATGAATTCGCACTCGCTTTAAATGTTAATATTTATAGATACGAAGATATTGAATATAAAGACTTAATAATAAAAATGGAAATATTTAAACGAATGTTTTATATGAGTCAAAAACAATTTCAGAATTATTTAAAAAGAGAATCTATATTGGCGGCTTTTGGAATTGTAGCCGATGTTGTTCCCGTTATAGAAGAAAATAGAGCTTATATAAAATGCGCTTTAGAAGAATTATCAAAACTGTCTCATATAAGATATAACGCTATTTTAGAAAAAATGAATCTATTAAATACAAAAATCGATACGCAAACTATAGGTTGGAGATTAGCGCCTTTTATAAATGCGGCGGGAAGAATGAATAAACCAGAATATGCTTTACAACTTTTAACTTCCGAATTGAAAGAAGAAGCTTTAAAACTTTCCGAAGAAGTTTATAACATGAATGAAACTAGAAAATCTTTAACTGACGAATGTTTTAATACGGTTAGCGAATATATTAAAAATAATGATTCTCTCTCTATGCCGATTATATTAGTAAAAAGCAAAGAAATTGAGCAAGGCTTAACGGGATTAATAGCGGGAAAAGTTTTAAATGAATACGGAAAGACTGCTATTATTTTGCATGAAGATGAAGAGCTTGGAATTTGCACGGGAAGTATAAGAAGCAGAGGAAATAATAACGCGAGAGAAATGCTTGAGTTTACGAGCGTTTATTTAAATAAATTTGGCGGACATAAAAATGCGGCGGGATTTAGTTTAAATATTGATAAATTTGATAAGTTTGCAGAAAAGATAATTAAATATTCTTTAGAAAATAATTTTGAATCTTCAGAAAAAGAATCTAAAAATTACGATATGATTTTGGATTTAAAATATATAAATGTAGAATTAGCGGAAATTATAGAAGCTTTCGAGCCTTTCGGAATTTCAAATGAAGAGCCGATATTTTATTGCAATAAAGTTAAAGTTGTAAAAATTAAAACTTTGTCAAAAAACGATAAATTGCATTTAAAAATTGAACTTAATCAAGGCGATAAAAATATAGCCGCTATGTTATGGGATTCAAACGAAGAAGAAGTTAAAAAATTAGAAAATTCAAATTATATTGATATATGCTATAAATTAAAAATCGATAGATATAATGGAAGAAAATTAGAACAATTAATATTAGAAAATTATATAATTCATTAAATTATTTATATATAGTTTATTTTTAATATTATATTTTAAAATTTATCCGATATTTATAAAAAATTCATTGATTTTATATGCAATATATTATATAATCGATTAAATAATTATTAAAAATACAAAATAAATTTTAAGGCGGTGCAATTTATGAAAATAAATAAATATATGGTTTCTCCATCTCTTCCTAAAGAATTAGAACCTTTATTAGAGATAACTAAAAACTTTTGGTGGTGCTGGAATCAAAAAGCTGTAAATTTATTAAGAACCATAGACATTGATAACTATGACGAAAAGGACCATAACCCTATAAGAATTTTAGGGGAATCTTCGCAGGAATGTTTTTACAATATGCTTCATGATGATGCGGCTATGATGAATTTAGCGGAAGTTTACGATGAGTTTAAAACTTATATGAATCAGGAAACTTGGTATGCAAGTTTAGACGATTCTCAAAAAACGGAAAATGAAAAAATAGCTTATTTTTCTTTTGAATACGGACTTCATGAATCTTTGCCTAATTATTCTGGCGGACTTGGAATATTATCGGGTGACCATTTGAAATCTGCAAGCGATTTAGGTTTGCCTTTCATTGCCGTTGGGCTTTTATATAGAAAAGGATATTTCAGGCAATATTTAAATGCGGATGGTTGGCAACAAGAATACGATATTGAAAACGACTTTTTTAATTTGGCTTTGGAAAAAGTTTTAGATTCAAACGGCGAAACTATGAAAGTTGATGTAGATTTGCCAGGAAGAAAAGTTTACGCTCAAATATGGAAAGCAAATGTTGGAAGAATACAACTTTATTATTTGGATGCAAATATAGAAGAAAATAGCGTTGAAGATAGAGATATTACGGTTCAACTTTACGGCGGAAATCTTGAAACGAGAATACAGCAGGAAATATTGCTTGGAATTGGCGGAATTAAAGCGTTAAAAAAATTAGGAATAAAACCTACAATTTACCACATGAACGAAGGACATAGCGCTTTTTTATCTCTTGAAAGAATAAGACAATTAATGATAGACGATAAATTAGATAGAAAAACTGCAAGAGAAGTTGTTTTTAGCTCAAATGTATTTACAACTCATACTCCCGTTCCCGCTGGAAACGATGTATTTCCTATCGAAATGATGCAAAAATATTTTGTAGATTATATAAAACAAATAGATATGTCTATGGAAGAATTCCTTAAATTAGGAAAGATAGACCCGAATAATCAAAAAGAAGATTTTTGTATGACGGTTTTGGCTTTGAATTTATCCGCTGAAAATAACGGAGTAAGCGAACTCCATGGACATGTATCTCGAGAGATGTGGAAAAATATTTGGAAAGGAGTTCCTGCAAAAGAGCTTCCAATAGATTCAATAACTAACGGAATTCATACTTTAAGTTGGATTTCATTTGATATGCAAAATCTTTTGGATAGATATTTAGGACCGCGATGGAGAACAAAACCTTTGGAATATGGAATTTGGGAAAGAGTTCAAAAAATTCCTGACGCTGAACTTTGGAGAACTCATGAAAGAAGAAAAGAAAGATTAATAGATTTCTGCAGAGAAAGATTAAAAGCTCAAATAATTAATAGAGGATTTACAAAAAATGAAATAAATCATGCTGAGCAAATTTTAACTCCCGAAGCTTTGACTATAGGATTTGCAAGAAGATTTGCGACTTATAAGAGAGGAACTTTATTATTTAGAGATATTGAGAGACTTAAAAAAATTATAAGTAATCCTCATCGTCCCGTTCAAATTATATTCGCGGGAAAAGCGCATCCTCATGATAATGGCGGTAAAGAGTTAATAAAAAATATAGCCGAAATATGCAGAAGAGAAGAGTTTAGAGACCATATAGTATTTTTAGAAGATTATGATATAAATGTTGCAAGGTATATGGTTCAAGGAGTCGATGTTTGGCTTAATAATCCAAGAAGACCTTTGGAAGCGAGCGGCACAAGCGGTATGAAAGTTCCGCCTAATGGAGGATTAAACTTTAGCATATTAGACGGTTGGTGGGATGAAGCTTATGACGGACAAAACGGTTGGGCTATAGGAAACAGAGAAGAATATACGGATTTAGAATATCAAGACGAAGTTGAAAGCAACGCTTTATACAATGTTTTGGAAAATGAGATTATTCCTTTATATTATGAAAGAGGAAGAGACGATATTCCGAGACAATGGGTTACGGCTATGAAGTGGAGCATGCAAACCGTATGTCCTCAATTTTCAACAAATAGAATGGTTGCCGATTATTTCAATAAATTCTACACTAATGCAAGCAGGAGATATATTAATATGACAAGCGATGATTTTAAAAAGTCAAAAGAATTAAAATCTTGGAAAGATAATATATATTCAAAATGGTCTAAAGTTTCTTTTGAAAATACTATGTCTGAAATGCCTTCAAGGAATTTGCAAGTCGGAAGTAAATTTGAAGTAAAAACAATAGTTAATTTAGGAAATATAGCTCCTGATTCCGTTAGAGTAGAATTATATCATGGAAAATTGAGTATGAAAGATGAGATTACAGAACCTACAATAGTGGAAATGAAGCATTCTTCCGATTTAGGAAACGGCAGACATTCTTTTATAGGTTCTTTAGAATGCGTTAATACGGGACAAAGCGGATATGCAATAAGAATGTATCCTTATCATAAAGATTTGGGTTATAAATTCGACATGAAGATGATAATTTGGAGCTAAAAACATTTATTATTTGTAAATAATTAAATAATATATTAAGGATAAAAAATGAAATTAAAACATACGATAGATTTTATTAAAAAAGATACGGTTGCGATTTTTGTAAAAGTTGAAAAAGAGCAGCCAAAAGTTTGCACTTTCGATAAGGAATATATAGATTTGTTTAATAGTTTGGTTAAAGATAAATATTATACAATCTCTACTCCGTTTGCTTTTGCATTTTCTAAAAATACGAGAGTAATTTATATAACTTATAGAGAAGTTAAAAATTATATGTATGAAACTTGGAAATGCGCTGGAGCTTCTTTAATAAAAATAATGAAAGATTTGCATATAAGCGATATTGAAGTCGATATGGCGGAATTATTTGCAGAAATAGGCTCTATGGAATCATACGAACAATTTTGTTTAGGAATGCTTTTAGCTTCTTATAATTTCAATAATTATTTAGGAGAAAAAAGATTAAAAGAAAAAACTAATATTAAAAACATACTTTTAGTTTCAGAACATAAAAAAGACACAGAAAACGCGATAGCGAGAGCGTCTCAAATAGCGGAAAATATTTTTTGGACAAGAGATATGGTTAATGAGCCTAGCAATGTAATTAATTCTTTAACATTTATTGAAAGAGCTAAAAAAATTGCAGGAAAGAAAAAAATTACAACGACTATTTTGGATGAGAAACAATTAAAAAATTTAAATATGAATGGAATTTTGGGAGTAAACGCTGGAAGTAAAAATCCTCCAAGATTATTTGTCGCTCAATATAAAAATAGTAAAGCTAAAAAGCATATAGTTTTAGTCGGAAAAGGAATAACTTTCGATACGGGCGGAATGTCGTTAAAACCTTCGGACGCTATGCTTGGAATGAAAGACGATATGGCGGGAGCGGCTGCGGTTTGCGGAGCTTTATTTTTAATATCCGATAGAGGATTAAACGCTAATGTCACTGTAATTTGTCCTTTAACGGATAATAAAACGGGAAGCGGCGCCATTAATCCTGGCGATATTTTGAAAATGCATAACGGCGTCACCGTAGAAGTGGTAAATACGGACGCTGAAGGAAGACTTATACTTTCGGACGCTTTATCTTACGGAATTAAAAAATATAAACCCGATTATATAATCGATATTGCCACTTTAACGGGAGCTTGTTCAATCGCTTTGGGAAAACATGCGACTGGACTGATTTCTACCGATAAAAAATTGGCGGATATTATTAAAGATGCTGGAAACGATACTTACGAGAGAGTTTGGGAACTTCCGCTATTTGAAGAATATAAAGAACAAGTAAAATCCGATATAGCGGATATAAAAAATACGGGCGGAAGAGAAGCTGGAACAATTACTGCGGGAGTATTTTTATCGTATTTTACCGAAGGAAGCAAATGGGCGCATTTGGATATAGCATGCACTTCTTATTCAAATGTCGCTGAAAAATATACTTCAAAAGGCGCAACGGGAGTAGGAGTTTATCTGCTTGCAAAGACTGTGGAAAAATTAGTTGAAAACGAATAAATAAAAATTATGTAAATAATAATAAATAATTTAAGAGGGATTTATTTTTATAAGTTCCTCTTTTTTGTTTTATACTTTATATAAAGCTTGTATTTATTTTTTATGCTACGAATTGATATGATAAATTAGTATTCTTTTGCAAATTTTAACTATTGATATTTTATACTATACATAGTATTATTTATGGTAGTAATAAAATACTTATAAAAAATTTATTTATTAAGGAGTATAATTCAAGGAAGTAATATTTTTATTCTTTTTGGCATCTACTCACCTTTGCCAACAGCAGACTTTAGTCTAGCTCGTTATAAAAAATAACATAAATTTTTGATTGCATTTTGCATATCTATACACCAAAGTAAAAGCGTTAATACACTATTAAATAAACTACATTATAAATCTAATTTTCCGATAATCGATAGTAAATAAATTAAAAACGGAATTAAAATTATGAAAAAAATAATAACTTTTTTATTCTTATCAATTACGATTACAGCAAATAATATTTACGCAAACGAAAAAGAAAGTATGATAAAATCGATGCAATTAGACGAACTTGAAACAATTTCTATTGCAGACGAAGAATCTACAATGACATTTAACGAATTGGCGGAATATTATGCGAACATTATAACCGATAAAAAAGCTAAACCAGAACAGCTTGAAGCTTTGGGAAATATAATAAAATTATGGACGAACACTATAAATAATAATTTTACAAAAGAAGAATTATACGATAAATACAGCGTTTTAACTTCAACTTTATCTTCTATGTCGATTCATTTAATTTTAAGAATAGCGATTAAAGACAATAATATTCCGACTAAAGAAATACAAGAAAATATATACGATACGATTAACAATAAATATATTCCTTCTTTTGGAAAGTTTAAAAACGAAGGATGGAAAACCGAATTTAATTTTTATGTTATAAATATGTCAGCCGCCGTTTGCAAATGGTATGAGGATAAATCAAAAAAATTGAATTATCCTAACTTCAAAGTTTGGCGAGAAGGCAATTTTTAAAATTTACTCACGGAGGAAGTAATAATGGAAAATCAAGAAATAGAATTAATGGAAGAAAATGAACAATCTTCCGATAAGCTAAAAAATTTAATAAATAAATACAAAGAACAAAATACAATAACGATAAAAAGCGATAAAAAAATAATGGTAATTTAATCTATAAAATTTAACGAAGCCTTTTAAATACTAACTCCGTATTGTCTAAAGTTTTTATTTTAATTCCATCGCTTGTAAACTCTATAGAATAAGACTTTGTTATATGTTCTATATATTCTTTTTCTATTTCTGCAGATTCCGATTCTTCGCTCATTTTTGTAGTCGATATATTTTTAAATAAAATATTGTTTCCTCTTCTTACTTCATATTCTCCAAAATAAGTATTAAATCCGCTATAGCCGTAAAATTCTTTATCGTAAAATGAAATCGTTATTCCCGTATCGGCAAACATATTAATTAATTGATAGGTTTTGCCGCTTAAAGTGCTTATTGACATATTTAAATTTTCTTTATAACTTGCGCAGGAGTTTATAAAAATAATAATACATAATAAAAAAATTTTTCTTATCATATAAATTAAAATTCCTCAAATATTAAACTCTCGTTAGATAGTAAAGTATAAATAATTAATCTCTTTCCTTTAAGTTTATAAGAAGTTGCATCTCGCAACATATTTAAATATTTGCTTTCGGCATCTCTATATTCTTTGCTTGCAGTTTTTTTTGTAGTCGAAATACTTTTAACGCTAAATATATCTCCGTCCGTTAAATAAGCGGAAGAATAATTATTTATAGCGGAAAATCCAAAAATATTCTCTTCGTCAAATTCTATAGTTATATTCATTTCGGGATATATGCTTACAAGTTTGAATTTTTTTCCTATAAGTTCGTTTTCAGGTTCTGTAATTTCAATTTGATTATTTTCTGTCTCTTTAATATCCGCGGTAGTAGAGCAGGAATAAATTATTAATAAAATTATTATAAATATATATTTCATAGTTAATATAAATCCTCTTTTTTATATTTTTCGGTATAAAAATTCTTTTTATTAGAAACTCATTAAAAATATATAAAAATACTATATCCAAAAAGATTGAATATAGCATTTTAAAAAATCATTATTCTAAATAAGCATAATGAAATTGTAATTCTTGCATAGGAGTTACAACATAATCTTTTAATCTCTTGCTAACTAATAAAGGATATGAAGGATTATATATTGGAATAAGAATATTATCTTCCGCTATCAAAACTCTCTCCGCATTATGCATAGCTTCCATTCTAACGCTTTGCTCTGAAGAATTTCTTGCAATTTCCAAATATCTGTCGTATATGCCATTACTATAAGCCGCATAATTTTGAGGACGATAACTCAAGTAATTCTCTAAAAAAGTCATAGGGTCGCTATAATCTCCTATCCATAAAGTTCTTATAAGCTGATAATCTTTATCCTTTCTCATTTGCTGATAAGCTGCCCATTCCATAGAAGCAATTTGCAAATCGACTCCCAAATTCTCTTTCCACATTTGCTGAATGGCTTCCGCTACTTGAATATAAATCAAATCGGAAGTGGTTTTATATTCCAAAACGGGAAAACCTTCTCCGTTAGGATAACCCGCTTCTGCCATAAGTTGTTTAGCAATAGCCACATTATTTGAATAACCTTCTTTAGAAATATCCAAATACTCGCCGCCGTTTTCTCTAAAATCGCCTTCGACATCGTAAGCGCCAACGGGAACCCAAGCGCTTGTAGGAGATTTTGCCGTTAAAGCTACTTTCTCAACTATATAATTTCTATCAATCGCCAAAGATAAAGCTTTTCTTACTCTTATATCTTTAAGAATTTTATCGTTATTATTTATTCCGAAAGCTAAAGTTGAATAATAAGGCGCTATATCTAATATTTCTTGTTTTTTCAAATTTTCTATATCTTGCGACAATACATGAACGGAAAAATCTAAAGAACCATCTTTAATTCCCGCCAAAGCTAAAGTTGGGTCTTGCATCATAACGAAAGTAATTTTTTCGGGAATTATTTCGTCCTTATTCCAATAATTTGTATTTTTTATCATAACTATTTTTGAATCGGGACTTTTTTCAATCATTACAAAAGCGCCGTTTCCTATATAGGTTTCGGGTTTCAAAGTCCATTTCTCGCCATACTTTTCTATAATATCTTTTCTAACGGGAGCGAATATCGGATAAGTCAATATATCTAAAAAATATCCCGTAGGAGTTTCTAATTCTATTTCTAAAGTATAATCGTCTATAGCTCGAACGCCCAATTTTTCTTTAGGCAAATCGCCCGCCAATATTGAAGCTGCATTTTTTACATATTCTATAAAAGAAGTATATTCGGCTGCGCTTAAAGGGTCAACCGCTCTTCTTAAAGTGTAAACAAAATCGTTTGCGGTTACGAATTTTCCATCGCTCCATTTTGCATTTGTCTTTAAATTAAAAGTATATTTTAGTCCGTCAGCTGATATTGTTAAATTTTCGGCTACTCCGTTTTTTAATCCTCCGTCCTTTCCTTTAATAATTAAAGTTTCAAAAGTATGTCTCGGATATACGAAATCGTTTCCCGATAAAGTCGGGTCTATAGTTTTTGGTTCTTCTCCCGCATTTATAAATAATTCCTTTGAAGAACGATTTTTTGCCTTATTATTTGAACAAGAAATAATCGCCATAATGCATATTAACGCTATAAAATATTTTCTAATCATAAAATCTCCATTTAATATAAATTATTAGATTATAATACTACATAAATAAATATAATTCAATAAAGATATTATGATAACTTTGTAAATATTTATAAAATAAGTAAATTTCTAATAGCTTTTTATTTTTTATCGATAATATAAAAGGTATCTAATTAATCGGAGTTCAAAAAGTGCCAAGATACGAACCTTATAAATCTAGATATAAAGGCAATTATACAAGACAAATAAAAAACGAAAGCAAGGAAATAAATTTAAAAAAACCTTTAATAATATCGGTAGTTTTTATAATATTTGCATCGGTTATATTTTCTATTATAAAAAATTATTCTCCCGTAGTAGATATTGCAATAAAAGATTTTTTTAGCATTAATCATAGAGAAGCTTTGGCTTTGGAAAGCGATGGAATTGAAGAAGATTCCGATAAATTGAGTTTTTTAAGCAATATTCCTTTATTTAGTTTTTTTATTAAATCCGACACAAATCAAACTTTATCCGTTATGGCTTGTGAAACAAATTCAAAATTGGAAGCTACTTTAAACGAAAATGAAAGCGATAATAATTTTACTAATTCTAATTTAATAAGCAGAGAATCTTTGCTTCCTTTTTTTAATGGAAATTTTAATACAAATTATAATTCGAGCATATATAGAGAAAATCAAAATAATAATATTGACAATGCCGAAGAAAATAAACCTTATAATTATATTGAGCAGATGATAATAGATAGCAGAAAAAACGATAATTCTATTAGCGAAACAAATAATAAATCTGCAAATAATAATTTAACAAAAAATAATTCTAATAATATTTTTTATAATTCTTCAACTTCTCCGAATTCAAGTATTTTTGAAGAAATATTAAAACCAAAAGAAAATTCTGAAAAAGTCGTAAAAACTATGAAGCCAGCATCGACAAGTTTTAGTTCGCAAATTCCAAATTATATGCAAAATAAAACGGAAAATGCAAATAATAATTTATATAATAAGGCAAGCAATAATTATAATAATTATTTTAAAGATATTGAATATAAAAGCGAGACTAAAAAAAATAATAACGATAGAGAAAGAATAATTAACGCTACGACAAATAGAAACGATATAAAAGATAAAAAAGATAATAATGCCGTTAAATCAGTAAGCAGAAAAAATATAATAGAAGAGACAATTTTTAATAATCAAAATTTTCAAAAAACTTCGGATTATGACAGAGTAATTAACGATATGGTTAATCCAAATTTAAATAATAATATTGTTAGAGATAATAATAAAAATAATTTAAACGATACGAAAAATAATATAAATAATATAAAGAGAGAAGAGCCTGTAAAAAGAAATGATAAAATAGATAAAAAAGAGATAATGAAAAAAGCTAATAACGATGTGGCGAAATATAAAATACAAAAAGCGAATAATAAAATAAATAGAGATTTTAATAATATAAAAACGAAATCGAAAGACGAAGGAATTTATTTAGTAGAATATAACGAAAACTCGGGAGCTATAACTTTAATATTTAGAAATAGAAATTTTAAAAATGAAGCGTCTATTGAAAATGCGATAAAAACTCTTCTTAACGGAGCGACTGACGATGAAAATAATAAAAATATAATAAGCTGCATTCCGAAAAATACTCAATTACTCGACATATTCGTTGAAGACGATACGGTTTATTTGAACTTTAACGAAGATTTTGAATTTAATCCTTTAGGAAACGAAGGAACTATGATTCAAATATATCAATTAGTTTATACGGCGACTCAATTTGAAGGAATAGACAAAGTTATATTTTTAATAGACGGCAATTTAAACGAGACAATCGGAGCGGAAGGTTCTATAGAAAATACAGCTTTTACAAGATTTTAGAATTAGCGTATAGGCAAAAATGAATAATATTATTCTAATTACCATTTTAATAATAATTCCGTGTAAGCGTTTCCTTCTTTCATAGATTTTGTTATTTCTATCGAAGATTTTACATTATTAATAGATTCTAATAAAGAAGAAGCCCAATATAATATCGATAATTCTAAAACATCGGAATCCTCGTTAAAGTCTTTTATATGAGCGATTAAAACTCCTTTTCTACTTTTGATTATTTCTATACTCACAGGGTCGAATAAATTTTTAAATATAAATTCCGTGCCGTAGCTTAATATAAAAAATTTAGGAATAAAAATCGAAAATATTTTAGTCCATTTTGGAAGAATTCTATTATAACTATATTCTGCAATTTCTTTTATTCCCGTATTAGAACCGTCATAAAATAAATCGCATACCAATCTATAAGGATTATGAAAAGCCGTCATATAAGGATACCAATCGTTGCTTAAAATATCGTTTTTAAATATTAACGAAGAAGAAGGTTGCATTGCCGTTATCCATTTTTGATATCCGTCCTCTCCGAATTTATTTTTAACAAATTCTTTTAAGAGTATTAAATTCATTCCTCTTACTCTTTGCGTAATATTCGATTGAACTCTTATATCTTTAATTTTATATTTTGAAATTTCGCCTTCAATATCCGTTAATAAAGAACTATTTTCATATACAAGTTTATTCATATTATTTACAGAAGCATAAAGATTTCCAGAATTAACCGATATATTTTCAATATTCTCGTTTATATTTCCCGAAACATTTCTTATGCTTGATAAAGCTTTTGAATTATTTAAAGATAGAGAACTTAAAGATTCTATATTATTTTTTATCTCGCCCAATCTTTCGGTAATATTAATATATTGAGATTTAATATTTTCGCTTAATTTTGACATCATTGTAATAGAATGTAAAATTTCATTTGTTATTTTAGATTGTCCCGAAGAAGAATTATGAACGCTATCCATTAAATCCGTAATTTCAGAAACATCTTTTATAAGAGTGGAAAATTGTTCTGCAGAATCCGATAAATCATAGCTTGTAGTTGAAATTCTATCTTTAATTTCTTGCAAAATTCTATCCGCATTATCGGCTTGTTCGTCTGAAGTTTCCGATAAAATACGAATTTCTTCGGCAACGACTGCAAATCCCGTGCTGTATTTTCCCGCATGAGCCGCTTCTATTGCAGCATTCATTGCAAGTAAATTTGTTTGTCTTGCAATATTTCTAATCGAACTTACAAAATTTGAAATTGCAACTAAAGAGCTTATTAAATCTTCAGTAGATTTTGTAGCCGATTTAATTTTTTCTTTACTTTTAGATGAAGCGGATAAAAGATTTCTAGTTTTATTTTCGGCGCTTTCAATAATAGAATCTATATTTTCTATATTTTTAATCATATCTTCTATAGAGGATACGGTTTTTTCAATGCTTGCGCTTTCTTCTATTATTTTATCTTGCAAATTTTTAGCGTTTATATTTATCGCGTTTATATTACTCGTATTGCTTTCTATATATTCCTGTATATTTTTATTATTATTTTCTGCAATATCTATTTGATTCGATTCTTCGTTTAAATTTTTTCTTATATTTTCTACAGATTCATTAACGCTATAAATCGTATTAACATTTTCGCTTATTTTTTCTGGAAAAGCGCTGGTTTGTCTTTTAAATATGGCTACATTTTTCTTTATATTCGATAAAGTATGTTGAAATCCGTTATTAATAACTTCAATCCATTTAGCCATTTCGGCAATTTCATCGCTTCCCGAAACTTCTGGAATTGCCAATCTCAAATCGTTATCGTCTATCGAATTTCCTATAGTGTCGGTTACTCTCGTTACAGAATTAAATACAAGTTTTATTAAAAATACGATTATCATCATAGCGACAAAAAAAGTTACAATAACCATATAAACTGTGGATTTATTCATTTCTTTCATTTCAGAATTATAATAAGTTTCTGGAATAAACATTACCATATTTAAATCTTTGGATATTGTTTTTACATAAGCCGTGAATTTCAAATTATTTACTATAATATCGCTATTTAAAATATTATTATTTTCAGTATTTGAATTTAAGAGCTCATAATCATCGGGATATAAAGCGTCTATTTTCAAATTATTTAAAGCGTCTTCTTTTGAATTAATAATACTCAAATCGTTTTTATTTATTATAAGTATGTCGGATTCTTTTATTGCAAAAATATTTTTTATATTTTCAGAATTATAACTTAAAGGAATGGATATTCCTACGATTCCTATAACCGCGTTATTGTTTACATTATTTATAGCTCTATCTATATTAAAAACTAAATTATTTTCAGAATCATAATTCATATATATTTTTGAGCTTTTAAAATTACGAATATTTAATATATTGTTTCTTTCCGTTATTACAAATTCATTATCTGCAGGCGAATATCGATAAGTTCCCGCCAAAGGTTGAAAGAATAATATACTTATCTCTCTTTCATAATTTAAATTATTTACGGAACTCGATAAAAAATTAGGCAAATACGAATATAAATATTCTCTGCTTCTATTATTTAAAGTATTATACATAGCCGACAAACTAAAAGATAATTTTTCTACCTCTTCACGCGCCGTTATTATATTATTTTCAAATTCGTTCGCTATAACCGTAAATTTATTATTAATATTTTCATTAATAATATTTCTAAAAATTCTTGTGTTTACATTATCGCCTAAAAAGTAGACGCTTAAAGATATCATACTCATGACAATTATTATTATTAAAATAATACGAAATCTTATACCCATTTAAGATATACTCCTGCTAATTAAATATCGGAATTATCAATATATTTTTTAAAAATATAATATATCTAAATATAATAACTGTAAAGAGGAATTATTCTATTTTTATAAATTCATATAATTTGATTGATTAAATTCTAAACATTGCAATTGAAAAAAAACTAATATTAGTATATTATTCTTTTATCAAAAATTAGGAGATAATATGCCTGTAAATAAAAAAGTTAAATCAAAAAAATCGGTTTCTACAATTAAGAAATCAGTTAAAAAAATTATTAATAAAAATAGCAATAAAAAAAGTAATCTTGCTAAAAATTCTATAAAGAAAGTTGTAGCAAAAAAATTAATTAGCGCGAAATATTATGTGTCCGAAACTCCTTTGAAATATGCCGATAGAGAAATTTTCGGAGCTATAAAAAGAGAATATAAAAGAGAAGCATCGGGACTCGAACTCATAGCGAGCGAAAATATAGTTTCAAGAGCAGTTATGGAAGCGCAAGGCTCGATATTTACAAATAAATATGCGGAAGGTTATCCAGCGAAAAGATATTACGGAGGATGCGCCGAAGCGGATGTTATAGAAAATCTTGCAATAGATAGAGCGAAAAAATTATTCAAAGCGCCTTTTATAAATGTTCAACCTCATTCTGGTTCGCAGGCAAATATGGGAGTTTATATGTCTATTTTGCAAACGGGCGATACTTGTTTGGGATTGTCTTTGGATGCGGGCGGACATTTAACGCATGGAAAGAAAGTTAATTTTTCGGGAAAGATTTATAATTTTGAGCATTACGGCGTAAGTAGAGAGACTATGCAAATAGATTATAACGAAGTTAGAGATTTAGCTTTGAAACATCGCCCTAAAATAATAGTGACAGGCGGAAGTGCTTATCCAAGATTTATTGATTTTGCAAAATTTAGAGAAATTGCAGATGAAGTCGGAGCATATTTATTAGTCGATATGGCGCATATCGCTGGACTCGTTGCGGCGGGCTTGCATCCTAATCCTGTAGAATACGCTCATTTTGTAACGGGAACTACGCATAAAACTTTAAGAGGTCCAAGAGGCGGTTATATTATTTCAACAAACGAAGAACTTGCAAAAAAAATAGATAAAACAATTTTTCCTGGAATTCAAGGCGGTCCTTTAATGCATGTGATTGCCGCAAAAGCCGTGTGTTTTAAAGAAGCTTTGGATAAAAAATTTGTTGATTATCAAAAGCAGGTTTTAAATAACGCTAAAACTATGGCGAATGAATTTATATCTAAAAATTATAATATCATTTCGGGCGGAACTGATACTCATTTAATATTGGTTGATGTTAAATCTTCAAAAGGAATTACGGGACAAATTGCCGAAACGGTTTTAGATAAAGCGCATATAACGATAAATAAAAACGGCATTCCTTACGATAGCGAATCTCCTATGGTTACAAGCGGAATGAGACTCGGAACTCCCGCAATTACCACAAGAGGATTAAAAGAAAAAGATATTATAGAATTGGTTAATTATATGGATGAAGCGCTTACAAATTACGATAACGAAAAAATTATTAATTCGGTTGCAAAGAAAGTTGACGCTTTATGCAAAAAATATCCAATCTATAAATATATATCCGAAATGTAAAAATGAATGCGAATTTAATAAATGAAAATTCTATAGTATCGAATCTTATAAATATATACGAAAAATTTGGTTTCAAAAAAATTAAATTAAGCAAATTTGAAGATTATAATTTATATAATAATAATAAAGATTTTCTTCAAACGGAGCATATTTTAACTTTCATGAATCTAAACGGAAATTTGAAATCTCTTCGTCCCGATGTAACTTTATCGATAGTAAAAAAAGTCCTTAAAGACAATGAAAAAGAAACTCAAAAAATATATTATATAGAAGATATTTATAAAATAGTTTCAAACGAATACGAAGAAATTCCTCAAGTCGGAGTAGAAATTATAGGCAAGTTAAATAATTATTCTAATTTGGAAATTATAAGTATGGCTATAGAAAGTTTAAAATCGATAAATAAAAATTATATTTTGGAAATTTCAAATATAGATTTTATCTCCGCGATTTTTGACGAAATTAATTTAGAAGAAAATTTAAAAATAGAAATGCTTAATAATATATATCTAAAAAATAAGCATGATTTGGAAAAATTATTAAATAAAAATGTCGATGGCAAATATAAAAAATATATTTTATCGTTTATTGAACTTTCGGGAAATTATAAAGATATTTTAAAAAAATTGAAAAGTTTAATAATAAATAAAAAGATGCAAAAATCTTACGAAGAATTAAAAAGTTTATCTTTCGTTTTTGAACTTTATAATAATTTTGATAAAATTTTACTTGATTTTTCTATTGAAAGTCAATTAGGATATTATAACGGAATTATTTTCAAAGGTTATATTAAAGAAAGTAACGATATAATTCTTTCGGGCGGACGATACGATAAACTTCTTAATAAATTTAATTCAAATAAAAACGCTATTGGTTTTGCAATTTACATGGATAAATTATACGAAAAAAACAAATCGAGCGATTATATAGATATTTTGATTTTATATAAAAGCGGAGACGAAAATATTTTATTAAACGAAGTTAGAAAATTCATGAATAAAAATAAAAAAGTGCGAGTCGATATTTACGGCGATAATTCTATTGAAAATTATAAAGATAAGTATATTTTTGATAAAGATAAATTGATTAAATATTAGATTATAATTTAATGTATGTCTTTTTATTAGATTAGAATTCTATTTATCAAAAATAAAAATTATTGTATTGAAAGAATAGATTATAAACATTAAGGCTAAAAATGATGAATATGAAATAATAATTTTTTAAATAAGTAAACAAATTTTTTTGACTTTTGCCAGATCTAAACTAGAATTTTAAATTCTTTTACTATAAAAAATCATATTAAATGAAATATTGAAATAAAATTTTATATATGTTATAATAATCAAAATATATTAAGAAAAGTCGCAAAAATGATTTATTATAATTTTTATATAAAAGAAAAACTAATATTGAAAAATATTGAGTTGAAAAAGCAAGATTGATAGATTAATGTTTTCATTAATTGTCAATCTTTTTTTATAAATTTTAATTATTGAGGAAATGAAAATTGAAAAGATATTTAATACTTGAAGACGGAAGTTATTACGAGGGAGAAGCTTTCGGTTCGGATAATTTTAGAATCGGAGAAATTGTTTTTAATACTTCAATGACGGGCTATCAGGAAACGCTTTCCGATTTATCTTACTGCGGACAAATAGTCGTTATGACTTATCCGTTAATTGGGAATTATGGAATTAACAGAGACGATTTTGAAAGTTTGAATCCTGCAATATTCGGTTTTATTGTTAAAGAAGCTTGCAAAGAACCTAATAATTTTAGAAGCGTTAATAATTTAGATAGTTTTTTGAAATCTAAAGGAATAGCGGGAATTGAAAAAATAGACACAAGAGCGATTACAAAAAAAATTAGAGAGATTGGAACTATAAAAGCTATAATGTCAGACTCTTTAAAAGATAAAGATAATATAATTAAAAAATTAAAAAACTCTCCTTATGCAAATAATCAAGTAAAAACAGTTTCTACTCAAAAAGCTTATCCTATACCAAACGGCGGAAAGAAAGTCGTTTTAATAGATTATGGAGCAAAACTTGGAATAATAAGAGAGTTAAGCAAAAGAAATTGCAATTTAATCGTAGTTCCTTATAATACTTCGGCGGATGAAATATTGAATTTAAATCCCGATGGAATAATGCTTTCAAACGGACCTGGAAATCCGAAAGATATTCCCGAATCTATAGAAACTATAAAAAAATTAATTGGAAAACTTCCGATATTTGGAATATGTTTAGGGCATCAAATTATAAGTTTAGCTTGCGGAGCGGATACTATAAAATTAAAATTCGGACATAGAGGCGGAAATCATCCCGTTAAAGATTTGGAAACTAATAAAGTGGCTATAACGAGTCAAAATCATAGCTATGCGGTAAAAATAGAAAGTTTAAGCAAAACAAATTTAATATTAACTCATATATCTTTAAATGATAAAAGTTGCGAGGGAATTAAACATAAAAAATATCCCGTATTTTCTGTGCAGTATCATCCCGAATCTAACCCTGGACCTGAAGATAGCAAATATTTATTCGACAACTTTATTAATTTAATGAATAATAATAAGAGGACAAAAAATGCCTAAAAGAAAAGATATAAAAAAAATATTGGTTATTGGCTCGGGACCTATAGTTATTGGACAAGCTGCAGAATTTGATTATGCGGGAACTCAAGCCTGTCAATCTCTTAAAGAAGAAGGCTATCAAGTCGTATTAATAAATTCAAATCCCGCGACAATAATGACGGATAGAGCAATTGCCGATAAAATATATATAGAGCCTATAAATTTAGATTTTGCAAAAAGAATAATTTATAAAGAACGTCCTCAAGCAATTTTAGGTTCTTTGGGCGGACAAACAGGACTCAATTTAGTAGTCGAGCTTGCCAATTCAGGCATTTTAAAAGAAAATAATATTGAAGTTTTAGGCACTGATTTAAATGCCATTAATTGCGCCGAAGATAGACAACTTTTTAAAGAGCTTATGAATAAAATAAACGAACCTGTTCCAGAAAGCGTTATAGTTCATAAAGTCGAAGAAGCTTTAGAGTTTGCAAATAAAATTGGTTATCATTTAGTAGTTCGTCCAGCATATACACTTGGCGGCACGGGAGGAGGATTCGCACGAAATGAAAAAGAACTTATTGATATATGCGAAACGGGATTAAAAATTAGTCCCGTAGGCGAATGTTTAATTGAAAAAAGTATAGCGGGTTATAAAGAAATAGAATACGAGGTAATGCGAGATAATAACGATAACGCTATAGTCGTATGCAATATGGAAAATGTTGACCCTGTTGGAATACATACGGGCGATAGCATAGTTGTAGCTCCTTGTCAAACTTTAAGCGATGTTGAAAATCAAACTTTAAGAAATGTAAGTTTAAAAATTATAAGGGCTTTGAAAATCTGCGGAGGTTGTAATGTTCAAATCGCTTTAGACCCTAAAAGTTTTAATTATTATATTATAGAAGTTAATCCGAGAGTTTCCCGTTCAAGCGCTCTAGCAAGCAAGGCTACGGGCTATCCGATTGCAAAAATAAGCGCAAAGATAGCGGTTGGAATGACTTTAGATGAAATAATAAATCCGATTACAAAAAAAAGTTTTGCGTGTTTTGAGCCTTCGATTGATTATATAGTTACAAAATTTCCGCGACTTCCTTTCGATAAATTTCCAAACGCCGACAGACAACTTGGAACTCAAATGAAAGCGACAGGCGAAGTTATGAGCATTGGCAGAAATTTTGAAGAGTCTTTTTTGAAAGCCGTTCGTTCGCTTGAAATAAAATGCGACCATATAGAAAATAAAGATTTGTCAAAATATACTACAAAAAAATTATGGGAGAGAATAGAGAAAAGAGACGATTTAAGAATGTTTATAATAGCGGAACTTATAAGAAGAGGCAAAGATATTGAAGAGATTATTAATATAACGCATATAGACAGATTCTTTTTAAACTATATAAAAAATATAATTTATTTGGAAAAAAAATTAAAATCAAATATTATGAATATAGAAGTATTGAGAGAATGCAAAAAGCATGGATTTTCAGACGGATATATAGCAAGAAATTGGAATGTCGAAGAAATCGATATTTATAATTTAAGAAAAGAAAATAATATAATTCCCGTTTATAAAATGGTTGATACATGCGCGGGAGAATTTGAAAGCGAAACTCCTTATTTTTATTCCACTTACGAAACGGAAAACGAATCTCATAAAAGCGAAAGAGAAAGTATCATAGTATTAGGCTCGGGACCGATAAGAATCGGACAGGGAATAGAATTCGATTATTCAACCGTTCACTCGGTTATGACTATAAGAAATGCAGGATACGAAGCTATAGTTATAAACAATAATCCAGAAACAGTTTCAACAGATTTTTCAATTTCCGATAAACTTTATTTTGAGCCATTAACTATAGAAGATGTTATGCATATAATAGAGCTTGAAAAATCTAAAGGCGTTATAGTTCAATTTGGCGGACAAACGGCTATTAATTTAGCTGAAAAACTTACTAAACATAAAGTTAATATATTAGGAACTTCGCTTGAAAGCATAAATAAAGCCGAAGACAGACATGAATTTGAAAAGATGCTTAAAAAATTAAATATTCCGCAACCTATTGGAGAGACAGCATTTACCGTAAAAGAAGCTTTAATAATAGCTAAAAAAATAGGTTATCCTGTTTTGGTTCGTCCGAGTTATGTTTTGGGCGGACGAGCTATGGAAATAGTAAATAACGATGAAGCTTTAAAAAAATATATGTCTACGGCAGTTAAAGAAGTAAGCAATAAAGCTCCTATACTTATCGACAAATATATAATTGGCAAGGAAGTTGAAACTGACGCTATAGCAGACAGTAAAAATAATGTATTTATACCTGGAATAATGGAGCATATTGAAAGAGCGGGAATACATTCGGGAGATTCTATAAGCGTTTATCCGACTCAAACAATATCTAAAAAAGCAAAAGATACAATAATAGAATATACGGAAAAAATAGGAAAGGGATTTAATTTTATAGGGCTTTATAATATACAATTTATAATCGATAAAAACGAGCATGTTTATGTTTTGGAGGTTAATCCAAGAAGCAGTAGAACAGTTCCTTTTTTAAGCAAAATAACTAATGTTCCAATGGCAAATATAGCGACTATGTGCATATTGGGAAAATCGCTTAAAGAACAAGGTTATAAAAATCTGTATTTGAAAGAAAGAGATAAAGTATTCGTTAAAGCTCCCGTATTTTCTTTTGCAAAATTAACGAGCGTAGACACTTTGCTTGGTCCTGAAATGAAAAGCACAGGAGAAGCTTTAGGCTTTGACATTAATTTTGAAAAAGCTTTATATAAGGCATTGAGAGCGAGCGGAATGAAAATTCCTCTTCATGGAAATGTTTTGCTTACGATATCCGACAATCATAAAAACGAGGTTTTGGATTTGGCAAAAAGATTTTTCGCAATCGGATACGGAATATACGCCACAAAAGGAACTGCAGATTTTTTGAGAGAAAACGGTTTATATGTTAAAGAAGTTTCAAAAATATACGAAAGCAAATTTGAAAATATAATCGATATTATAAGATTTGGAAAAGTTGATTATGTTATAAACACTATAGAAAACGATAATCAAACTCACTCTGACAGTTTAAAATTAAGAAGAGCGTCCGCAGAAAATAATATTCCATGTATGACTTCGCTCGATACGGCTTACGCTTTGCTTAAAGTTATAGAATCGATGAATTTTATGATTTTCCCTATATCGGACATGTAATTATCTAACGGTTATGTATTTTTAATATCTCTATAATCATTATTTAATATGCAAATCTTTCATATTACTGTAAAAACGAATAAAAATTTGACAAATAAAAAAATATAAATAAAATATAAATTCAAAATTATGTTAATCGTTTATTTACTAATAAAGAGGTATTGATTCAATGAAAGTAATTGATATAGATAAAAAGCCCGAGAATGAAAAAATATTTTTTGGAGACTTTGGGCATTATATTAGAATAGATTCTATAAGCCATGAGGTTGCAAGAAAATTAAAAGAAGCGAGCGAAGGAAATACTTGGTTTTCAAAAGAGGTAGATTATAAATCGGACAAAACAAGATTTTCTTCTCTGCCTGAAGACGCTCAAAGGGCTTTTAAATTAAATATAGCTTATCAAACTTTAATGGATAGCGGAGTGACAAGCGGATTTGCGTCAATTTTAAATAGAATAGTTTCGAGTTCAATTTGGTCTATTTTATATTCGAGAATCGCCATTGAAGAAGTTATTCATGCGGAATCTTATTCTTATGGGCTTTCGGAAGTTTTCGCTCAGCAGGCAACCGAGACTTTGGATTTGGTTTATAACGATGAATTTGTAAAACATAGAATGGAGAAAGAAGTTGAACTTTTTGATTGCGTTGATACTTTATGCAATATAGAAGCTTCAAAAGTTTCTTTAGACGAAAAAAAGCAAGCGGTTTTGAAATTGCTAACGGGAATATATTTGCTTGAAAGCGTTAAATTTCCTTTTTCATTTTTGGTGACTTTTACAATTAATAATAGCTACGGCGATGCGATTACGGGATTTACAAAAACAATAAAACTTATAGCTCATGACGAATTAAATGTTCATGTTCCTACGGGAAAAAATGTTTTATCGATACTTAGAAAAGACGGAAGTCAAGGATTTAAACATTTATTTGATAGCGGTTGGTATGACGAGAAAGCAAAAGAAATGACTGACTATACTGTCATAGAAGAGATTAAATGGGCTAAATATTTATTTGACGAGAGAGATGTTTTGGGAATAAACTCTTCTATAAGCGAACATTTTATTAAATATTGGGCGGGAGTTAGATTGAGAGATATTGGAATTGAAACGGAATATTTGAAAGAGAAAAAATCCGATATAATAGATTGGTTTAATACTTATAGAGATATAAATAAACAAAATGCAGCTTTGCAAGAAGCTACAAATATATCTTATCAAAAAGGAACGCTTAAAAACGACTTATAATTGGAGCAGATTATGATTGAATTAACTAAAGATAAAAAACATATTATTATAAAAAGAGACGGAAGAGAAGAGCCTTTTAACGAAGAAAAATTAAAAAAAGTTATTAATTGGGCTACCGAAGGAAAAGAAGTTTTTACAAACGCTTTACTTCAAGGACTTAATATAAAAATAAACGATAAAATGAAAATTGAAGTTTTATATGACGAGCTTATAAATACTGCCGTAAATAAAATAAGTCCGCTATATCCGATATACGACACTATAGCCGAAAAACTTTATTTAATGAAAATATATAAAGAAACGGCGGGATTAAAAAAAATAGGCGCTTATCCTCATATAAAAACTTTCTTAAAAAAAGGATTGAAATACAAAATATACGATAAAGAAATTATAAAACATTTTTCAGACATAGAATTGGATAAAATAAATTCAATGATAGAGCCAAATAGAGATTTGCTTTTTACTTATAAAGGACTTGCAATATTCAATAGAAAATACTGCAAAGCAATCGGAAATAAAAAATTGGAACTTCCTCAAATAACTTATATGGTTGCCGCTATGTTTTCTTTTTATGACGATATTTATAAAGGCGATAAAAAAGAAATATTTAAAAAAAGTAGAAACGATAGATTAAAATATATAAAAAGAACTTATGATATGCTTTCAAAACATGAAGTTACATTTGCCACGCCAAGAATTGCAAACAGTATGACGGTAAAAGCTCAACTTGCAAGCTGCATATTAAACACTCCCGATGACGACACTTGGAGTTTAAATCAAACCGATGGCAATATGGCTTTATATTCAAAATTTTCGGGCGGAATCGCTTATGACGCTTCTTTTATAAGAGCTTCAGGATCAAGCATTCAAACTAATAGAGGACGCTCGGATGGACCTATTCCTTTCATAAAGAGAGTAGAGCAGACAATTTCATCGTTTAATCAAGGCGGAGTTCGTAAAGGAGCATGCGTTATAACTTTTCCTTGGTGGCATATGGATGTTATGGATTTGGTAATGCTTAAAGACGCGGGCGGAACGGAAGATACGAGAGCGAGAAAATTAGTATATTCAATAAGAATAAGCAATATTTTTAGAGAGAGAGTAAATAAAGACCAATATATAACTTTATTCGACCCTAAAGAAACTCCATTACTTAACGAAGAATACGGAGAGAATTTTAATATAGCTTATGTTTATTATGAAAGCAAATCTTCAATAAGAAAAAAGAAAATAAAAGCGAAAGAATTATTATTTCAAATATTAAAAGTTCGTCAGGAAACGGGAAATATATATTTAACTTTTGTTGATAATATAAACGAACAAAATATGGTTAATAAATTTGTTGGCGCTTCAAATCTCTGTCAAGAAATTGTAATTCCGTCTTTTCCTTCAAAACTTTTAGAAGAAAAATATGTAGTAAACGAAGATGGAAGTTATGAGATAATTCAGAGAAAGCAAAGCGGAGAGATTGGAATATGCAATTTGGTTTCTGTAAATTTAATGTCTTGGGTTAATTTTAAGCCCGAAAAGAAAAAATCTTTCTGCTATACTTTATTAAGAGGATGCGATAATATAATAGACGCTCAATTTTATCCCGTAAAAGAAGGAGAGATTGCAAATAAAAAAAATCGTCCAATCGGAATTGGCGTTATAAATTATGCTAATCTTTTAGCGTCAAATAAATTAAAATATACCGACAAAGAAGCGATAGAGTTTACAAATAAAGTTTTTGACGATTTATATTATCATATTTACGAAGCTTCAAATATTTTAGCGAAAGAGCGAGGACCTTATAAAACTTTTTACGAATCAAAATGGAAAGAAGGAAAAACTCCTTTTCATTTGTCGATTTTAAATAATAAAAAAAATATTCTTAATATTGAAACCGATTCTGAAAAATGGGATAAACTTGCAGAAAATATAAAAAATTATGGCGTTAGATTTTCTTTTCACGGAGCAATCGCTCCTACGGCGACTTCTGGAAAAAGCGTTTCGGCAACGGAAAGCATAGAGCCTATAGTAGATTTATTTTTTGTCGAAGAAGGAATTCAAACTTTGCCTTCTTTAGCGCCTAATCTTAAAAAGAATAGAGATTATTATCAAAGATGTTGGACGATTCCTGCAAAAAACATTATAGAGCTTGCCTCCGTTAGACAGAGATATATAGACCAATCGCAATCGGTAAATCTTTATTATATTAAACCAGAATCTGCAAAAGAACTTTGGGACGATATTCAATACGCTATGGATTTAGGACTTAAAACTTTATATTATATGAAAACTCCTAAATCGAATTTTGAGCTTGAAGAGGTTTGTGAGTCTTGCACTTAATTAATTATAAAATGAATAATATAAACGAAGCTTTAAATTATATTTACTCTTTTATGGGTAAAAAAAATTTGCATAAAAATAGTTTTAATCATATTAATAATGTTAAAAAAATTTTAAATATTTTAGGATATAAACAAACTTTTAAGATTATTCATATAACGGGAACTAAAGGCAAAGGTTCTACTACTTTAGTTTTATCGAATATGCTAAAGTTTGCAGGATATAAAACCGCTTCTTTCGTCTCTCCTCATATAACAAATGTCAGAGAGAGAATAGCTATAAATAATCAATGGATAAGCGAAGAGGATTTTATAAATATAACTAAAAAAATAAAAAATATTTTAGAAGAAAACAAAATATATAATATAACCGTGTTTGAAATATTTACTATAATCGGATTATATTATTTTTATATTCAAAATGTAGATTATGCATGCATTGAAGTCGGAATTGGCGGAAAATTAGATTGCACAAATATTGTAGATTCTTCTATAAGCGTAATAACTTCAATATCTTACGACCACATGGAAATATTAGGAAATACTATAGAAGAGATAACGGAGCAGAAAGCGGGAATAATAAAAGAAAATTCTTTAGTCGTTTCGGCGGCGCAAGAAAAAGAATCTACAAATATAATAAAAAAAATTTCAAAAGAAAAAAATTCAAAATTATATGTTTTCAAAAAAGATTTTGATGTCGATATAATTTCAAATACAAATAAAATTTTAGAATTTAATTATATTGAAAATGAAAAAAAATATAAATTTGAAACTACTCTTTTAGGAGAGCATCAATCGGAAAATATTTCTTTGGCTTTCAAAACTTTTACTCTGCTTATAAATAATGAAAAATTATATTATAAAGCTATCGACTCTATAAAAAATTTTAGTATAAATGCAAGACTTACTTTCGTTCAAAGAAATCCAGATATAATAATTGACGGAGCGCATAATTCAAAATCTCTTTTTAGAATATTAAAAACAATTTATAAATGGTATGATTATCTTATAATACTTTTTGCGCCTTTAAGCGAAAAAGATATAAAAGGAATGTGCGAAATTTTAAAAGATAGCGACTCTTTTATTATAGTAAGTTCGCCAAATACGAATTATAAAGAAAAAGACAGTTATAAAACTTATCAATACTTAAAAGAAAGAGATAATATAATTCATATAGAAAATTTTAACGAAGCTATAAAATATATGCAAAAATTATCGAAAGAAAAAAATATTCCCGCTTTAGTTATAGGCTCTTTATATAGCGCAAGCGATTATATTAACTTAAATATTTAATTTTGTATTCCCTGAAATTTATTTATAATATCCATAGTCCTTTTTGAAGCGCCATTATTTTGTATAAGCAAATTATAAGCTTTTTCTGAAATTGAATCTCTAATATCTTTATTTTCGTAAGCGTATTTTATTACTTCTGCAAGTTTATTTTTGTCTTCGCAATTAAAAACGCATTCTTTCATGTATTCGTAGATTTCAATAAAATTATACATATATCTTCCGACAATAACGGGTTTCTTAAAATAAATCGCTTCCAAAATATTATGTCCGCCGACATTTCCAATAAAAGTTCCGCCCATTATAACCAAATCGGAGAGTTTATACCAATTTAAAAGCTCGCCAATCGTGTTTATTATAATTCCGTCTTCTGAGTTTGTTTCATATTCCATATAAAGAGGCAAATTGTAGCCTAATTTTGCGGCAATTTCTTTTATTTCGTTTCCTCTGTTAATATCTCTCGGAACGATTACTATAAAAATATTTTCTTTTATTCCTAAAGAATTTATAGCCTTTAATATAATCTCTTCTTCATTGCTATGCGAACTTCCAACGGTTATTACAAATTTGTTTGCGGGAATTCTGCTTTCCAAATCGTCTATTTTCTCTTCATTAACCGAATAATTAATATCGTATTTCAAATTTCCCGTTACGGTTATTAAATTTTCGGGCATTCCGATTTTAATCATATTTTTTTTATCAATTTGACTTTGAGCTAGAATTTTTCTATACATATTAAAATAAGGCTTAAAGAAAAATTGAAAATTATTATAACCTTTTATTTCTTTTTTTCCGATTCTTCCGTTAATCATATAAAGCGGAATAAGTTTTTTATGAAGGCAATAAATCATTGATGGCCAAATTTCTATTTCCGTTATCATTACATATTCGGGCGAAATTAATTTAATAAGTTTATTTATCATATTAGGATAATCTAAAGTTAAATAAAATAATTCCACTTTGTCTCCGTAATTTTTTTTGGCAATATCGAAACCTCCGACTGTAGTTGTTGAAAGATAAACTGAATAACCTTTTTCGACTAAATAAAAAACTATCTCTTTAACCGCTACAATCTCTCCAACGCTTACGGCATGAATCCAAATTGCATTTTTATTATTTTCTTTCGGATATATAAAACCCAATCTTGATAAAGCGCCTTTTCTTATAGGTTTATTGAAAAGCATCATTATTGAAAATACAATAAATATTAACGGATAAAATAAATACATTAAAATAACATAAATCGCATATATAAAAATCACTTAACTTTCCTAATATAAATAATTTTAAGAAGTTTTCTGACATACTAAAATAAAACATTCTGCCAACTCCTTATTTTCATTTGTAGTTTTTACTATTCCTCGCTTCTGCCTATGATTAAACGGAGTTATACTTCCGCTATTTTGATTATAACATTCAAGGATTTTACAATAATCGCTTAAAAGAGAAGTTATTTCCTCGTAAGTATAATCTCTTACATGATATTTAGTTTTTCCAAATAAATGTTTACTCCAAGCGTTCGGCGTAGAAACTATATAAAGTCCTCCGTCTTTCAATACTCTTAAAACTTCTTTTACCTGTCCTTTGTCGTCCTCAATATGTTCTATAGTTTCAAACGAAGTAACGACATTAAAAGTATTATCTTCAAAAGGCAAATTTAATATGCTGCCTTTTAAATATGAAATTACCCCCCCCGTATATGAAATTTGCATATTCTACAGCCATCTCGTCTATCTCAACGCCAATTATATCTATAGCGGGATTATTTTTTCTCATATTAAAAGCTCCATATCCTGTTCCGCTTGCAACATCCAAAACTTTATTTCCGTCTTTTATATATTTTGAAGCGAATTCGTATCTATCCAAATGAAAATCGCATCTGTCGGGTTTGAATAATTCTTTTCTGTTTGCATCCATTCTTTCGCCAGCGTTCTTTTTAAGCCATTTAATATATTTGTCTTTATTTTCTTTTTTATTAAAAAAATCTAAAATTCCCATTTTTTCTCCTTGTATAATTAAAGATTAAATTATATAAATTATAGTAAATATCGTTATAATAATATATATAAAAAAAGAAATCGCTCCTTTCAAAATCGCATGCTGTTTTCTCGTTCCCCATTCGCATTTTGAAGCGACAATAATAAAAGCTGTAAAAATTCCAATTTCTACTAAATTAAGAATTAATAAAATTGAGTAAAATCCGTTTTTAATTTTGTTATGCATTAATATGATATTTCCCGCTATTGGAAAAAGCATAAATATTGAAAGATTAATTATTTTATGTATGGCAATATATTTATTTAATTTATTCATAAGAATTATTATATTATAAAAGCAAGTTATGTCAATTAATTGATTTAAATATTTTGACAATTACAAATATTTTTATATAATTATACTGAAATAATATAAATAAAAAATTAAAATGAGTAAAAAAAATAACGCCGAAATAGAAATAAAAGCTTACATTGAAAATGTAAAATCGACTTTAGATTTTTTATATAAGAACGCAAAATTCAAAAAAAAATATTTCAAAAAAGATATTTATTTTGCCAAAAACTCCGAAATAAAAAGCGGAAATATAAATTTAAATAATTGCATAAGATTAAGAATTGAACATGGCGGTTATACTTTTTGCTCAAAAATAAGAAATATAATGGACTCCGTTGAGGTTAATGAAGAGAGAGAGATTAAAGTAAGCAAAAAAAAATCTAAATTTATAATCAATTTTTTATCTTCTTTAATGGATTATAGAGAATATGTTAAAAAAGAAAAAAAAGGTTATGCTTTCAAATATAAAAACGCTTTAATTGAATTGTCGAATATAAAAAATTTGGGCGACTTTATAGAAATTGAATTTTTAAATAATGAAGAGCCTATAGAAAATCAAATAAAAGAATTAAAATCGATATTAAAAGAAATAGGAATTGAAGAATCTTCTATAGAAACAGAACCTTATATAAACCTTCTTAAAAAAAAATTATAAAGAAAAATTTATTTTACCGTTTTCAACATTAACGCTTGCCACAAAAATTTTAACTCTATCTCCAAGTTCGTAAGCTTTTACTTTTTCTATAAAAATGCATTGCATATCTTGATAAAATCTATAATCAGAACCTACATAATGCGACTCAATAAATCCTTCAATTTCAAGCCCTTCGATTTCAACAGTTATTCCGTTTTTAGACATAGAGCTTATAATTCCAAAATATTCGTCTCCGAGTCTGTCTTTCATAAATCTTGCCGCTTTAACTTGTCTAACATTTCTCTCTGCTTTATTTGAAGTTTTATCAAGAATAGATAATTTATCAAAAGAATCTTTGCATAAATCTTTTAATTTTAAATCTATCTCTTTATCTTTATTTATTAAAACCGATTTAACTATTCTATGAATAAGCAAATCCGCGTATCTTCTTATTGGCGATGTAAAATAAGTATAATAATCTAATCCCAAACCGAAATGACTTTTATTTACTATGCTATAAGAAGATGGCGTCATAGAACGAAGCAAAACGGAAGTAAGCAAATTTTCTTCCGCTTTTCCTTTTACTCTTTCTATAAATTCTTTTATATCGTATCCGCCGTTTTCAAGTTTTTTTAATTCATAGCCTTTATTATGAGCGAGTATTTTAAAATTATTAAATCTATATTCGTCAGGCAAACCATGATATCTAAATATTGCTCCGTCATAATCTTTTAATTTTTTAGCTATTTCGCTATTTGCCAAAAGCATTAATTCCTCTATTATATGAGCGGATTGCTTTTTTTCTTCTCCGTAAAATTCTATAGGAATTCCTTCCTCGTTTAAAACTATTTTTATATCGTTATTGTCGAATTCTATTCCTCTGCCTTCTTTTCTTTTTTTATATAAAATATTTTTTACATCCAAAGAATTATTTATCAATTCCAAAAGCCAATTTTCTTCTTCGACTTTTTTGTTTATAATATCTTCCGCATAATTATAAGATAATCTTCTGTCGGATTTTATTAAACTTTTTAAAATATTAGATTCTAAAATATTGCCTTCTTTATCAATAATAAAAATTAAAGTTAAGACAAATCTTTCTTCGTTTTCATTTAAAGACATTATATTATTTGATAAAATCTCGGGAAACATATTATAAACTTTATCGATTAAATAAGACGAATTTCCTCTGCTTTTAGCTTCCAAATCTAAAGGAGAATCGATATCTATAAAATGGCTGACATCCGATATATGAACATAAACTTTATAATTATCTTCAATTTTTTCTACGCTTATTGCATCGTCCAAATCTTTTGAAGTTTCGCCGTCTATGGTTATTGTTTTTATTTCTCTTAAATCAATTCTATCTTTACAATCAAATATTGCATTATTATTTATTTCGTTTGCGATTTTTAATAATTCTTCGCTAAAATCGGATTTTATATTATAAGCTTCCGCTATGATTTTTGAATCCAATTTTGCATTTTGCGGATTTACCGATATTTTTTTATTTTGAATTGTTTTATGTGCTATTTCTTTTCCTTCAAGTTTATTTATATATTCTCTTCCTTCTTTCGTAATTTTTAATAAATTATTGTCCGTTTTTTGAATATAATTTTCGCTAATCGCTTTTCTTATTAAATTAGTCAATGCGATTTTTTCGGTTACAGTTTTTGAATTGAATTTTATAAATACATTATAATCAATTTGATTTTTTATTAATTTTCTTATTAACTCTTCAATAGTTTTCATAAATTTATAAATAAAATTAATTTTTAAATAATAAAAAGTATTATTTATTTTTCAAATATTCCAAATATCCCGAATCGTTAAGTTTTTGTTTAAATTCATCTTCGGAAAGAATATTTTTTATGCCTATAACTTTTACGCCTTTATCGATAGCTTCTTTGAACATATCAATAAAATTTACGGGACAAAATATAATATCATAATTAACTGCAGAATGTTCGCAGCCCGATAAAGCGCAAGTTTGAATATCAAAATCTTTAATTTCTAACGATTTTAATACATTTTCAGTCGTTTTCTTCATCATTAAACTCGTTCCTGTTCCGTTAGCGCAGGATACTAATACTTTTAACATAATTTTATCCTCCATATTATAACTTAATATTAATTTATAATAAATTTAATAAACCCTCTTCGTCAATATCATTTTTTATTAATTTTTCAACTTTTTCATCGTCTCCCAAAAAGTCCGCAAGTTCGGCGATAGCATCCTGATGTCCGTCCGAATCTTCAGCCGCTAATGTAAAAAACAAATAAACTTTTTCTTCGATTTTATAAAAATCAACGCCGTTTTTCACTTTTAGAAAACTCATTCCTTTTTTTATAACGCCTTCTTCGGGACGAGAATGCGGCATTGCGACTCCGTCCATAAGAACAATATAAGGACCGTTTTTATAAACATTATCGATAATTGCTTGAATATATCTTTCTTCAATATTGCCGTTTCTTACCAAAGACTCCGCTCCGATTTTCAAAGCCTCTTCCCAATTTGCTACCGAATCGACTATTTTTACATTTCCTTTTATAAACTCTTTAAGCATAAAAGCTCCAAATAAATTAAATAATAGTCTTATATTATAGTATTTTTATTTTTTGTCAAATTTTTGAAAATAATATATACATAAAATTCGCAAATTTTTTGCTATTGTATAAATGAATTATAAGCCTTATATACCGAAATTTAATATATAACAATTATTTTAAAAATAGGTTATTATTATTGATATTAATATATTTGGAGGCGCGCCCTAGTGCGTAAAAAAAAGCGCTCTTTATTTAAAATGTATATGGCGACAACCTTGTTAGCTTTTTTAATTCCGACAATTTTTAGCGCGACTTTGGTTTTGAAAAATAAGCAAAAATATTTGGACAATATCGTATCTTATATAAATAGAGTCTCTCCAATAAATATATCGATATCGGATATTAGCGTATCTTATAAATTAGAAATTATTTTAGAAGATGTTAAACTATATTCAAAAAATAATTCAAACGCTTTTTTTGATTTAGATTTTGCTTCCGTTAGATTTAATCCTTTAAGGCTTTTAATAAATAGAGATATTTTTTATATGTTTAGCGAAGCCGATATTAATAACGCTAATTTTTATCCCGCTTTATTTGACAATTCTATTTTTAATAAAAAAACAGATAAGCCTTCAAAAAACAACAGCGATATAAAAACCGCTATAGATAATATTACCGATTTGTTTATTGATAAGAATATAAGAATAAAAAAATTCTCTACAAAAATTGTAGACAACGGCGAAGTGTCAGAAATATCTCTCGATTCTTTAAACGGAAATTTTAGAACTTATAGATATTTTTTATCTTATAATATTAATTTGCCCGATAAAACTTCAATATATTTTTCAATGGAAAGCAGTCCCGATTTGTCTGAAATTCATTCTATAATATTAGGAAATGACGAAAAGAAAGATTTATTTAAATACAATTTAGATTTTACAAACGATTATAATGATAAAATGGAAGGAGAGTTAAAAAACTACGATGATATTTTGGCGAATTTAATATACGATTATAACGATAAGAGATTAGATTTTTCAATTACAAATATCGATATAGACAAAAATACTATTTACAAATTAATGAATATAGCTTTGGATACGCCGATAGTTCATAAATTCGTCAAATTAGACAATAACAGAATAAAAAGCATAAGCAACGCTATTGAAGGATTTAAATATGCAAATATAAATGTTGTTGGAAATAGAAAAGAAAATGAAAATTTATATTTGGATATGGACTTGAAAGCGAAAGATAAATTTTACGATTTATTTGTGAAAGCTAAATTAACTAATAATAATATAGTTTTGTCAAACGCTATAATAAATTTATTAAACGGAAATATAATAGCAAGCGGAATAATTCCTATAGAAAATCCTATATTAAGCAAATTAGAATTAAATATTAACGATATATACGCTGGAGCAAATAATCTCTATTCAAAATTAACTTTAAAACCAATATCTTCAAGCAAAGAAAAAATTATAACGAGATTTACTATGCATGAATTAAGTTATAACGGAGCTTTAAAAGAACCTTTGGCTTGGAATATAATTTATAAAATTAAAGATAAAGAAGTAGATATTAATTTAGTTGAAGATAAATATAAAGAGCCTTTAAACGCTAATATTTCATTAGATAATACGAAACCCGTAATTGTAAACGCAAACGGAACTATTCCTCAAGATATTTTTATTGTAATTTTAGGAAGAAATCCTATCGGTAATTTATCTTCTTTAAATGTTAATTATAGTATGAGCAACGCTTTATATACGGACGGAAAAGGAAATATTCATTCTTTAGAATTGGCTTCGAGAAAAATTTATACGGAAGAATATTTAATAAGAATAGGCGCTTTGGCTTATAGCAATATAATAGAGCTTAACGATATTTATTATAAACTATCCGATAGCGGCGATATAAAAGCTAAAGCAAATATAGAATATGATAAAAAATTTAATGTAAAACTTAACGGAAATGTTGAAAGTCCTTTTGGAAAATATAATTTAAACGGTTTTACTTTAGATGCTACAAACGGAAATAAAATAATTTATGCCTCTACAGAAAAATCGGAAATTATCGCAAACGGTTCTATAACGACAAACGGAATTTTGAATTTAAATATTAAAACGCCTAAAGAATTAAGTATAAATAATAATGTTATTAACGCGGATATTTCAATCGACAATTATACTCAAAAACCTTTTTATATTTACGGAAATGTAAAATTCGATAAAAATGTCGCTCCGATTTTTACTTTAAATACTCAATTCGAGCTTTCAAATCAAAGTTTAGTTTTTACAAATATAATTGTAGATTATGGCGCAAATAGAGTTATGGGAAACGGAATTTTGGATAATAGAGACGGAATTAATAAATTTACGGCTTTATTGAAATCGGCTGATAATGACGGCGGATTGGTAATAGACGCTTCGATTAATAAAAATAATATTTATGGAAAATTAACCGTTTCGGATTTGCCTTTTAATTTGAATTACGCCAACGGAATTTATGGAATATTATCGGCGGATGCTACGATAATCGGTTTATTAAATAATCCAATTATTTATCTTGATAGATTTAATATAAAAAATTTGGAATTATTGGAAGATAGATTTGATATTTCATTAACGGGTTATTATGGAAAAAACGAATTTGAGTTTAAAGATTTTGTTATGACTAAAACGGGACAAGGCGGAATGGTTATAACTAAAGCCTTTAAAAAACCTCAACAGATTAGAATTCCTTACGCTTATTTTTCAAAAGATTTACAGAATATGCAAATAGAAGTTGACAATCTATTTATCTACAGTTCGTATAGCGGAAATATAAATTATAATATGAGAAAATTGCCAAATGGAATTTCGGAATATAGAATTCAAACGAGTCCGATAACGATTAACAGAAGAATATTGCCCGAATTTGGAACTATAATGACTTACTCTGACAATCTAATATCTTTTACAAATAATAAAACGCATGGAATAAACGGAACTATTTTAAGAGAAGAAAAAGAAAATAAAACTAAATTAAATTATATATACGATAATAATCAAATGCTAAATATAGACGGAGTTATAAGAAACGCTAAAAATAATCAAGTAGATTTATTATTAACTTCAAGCAAACTCAATGTTGAAATATTTGAAATATTTAATGTAATTTTTACCGAAATACAATCTTCGCCTACAAATTTTATAATCGATAATAAACCTTATACTTTATACGCGAGAGTTCATGGCGATAAAGATAATTTGGCTATAAACGGAAGATTTTTAGGGCATGGCAAAAAAGTAAAGATGGCTTATTTTTCAGACATATTCGATAACGCGATAGTGGATTTTAATTTTGACGGAAATATGTTTAATATTAATAATTTAACTTTTTATACGAAAAGAAAAAAGAATTTAAGCGTTACGGGAGAAGCGGAAATTTTTAAAAACTCAATAAATTATATGGCTTTCGATTTGCTTTCTTCAGACGAACAATTAGGACTTTTGGAGGGAGATATAGATTTTAATGTTGCGAAAATAAAAGGACCTTTGCATTTAGATATGAATGTCGGCGGCAATTTATCCGCTCCAAGAATCGGCGGAATATTAACTTTAATGAAAAGCGATATTCAAATTAAAACTATAAATAACAGAAATACTTATTCAAAGCATATTTATGGAATGGCAAGCAAAATATATTGGGATTTTATAATCGAGGCTTGGAAACAAGTTAGAGCTTATAATGCTTTAGTTGGAGATTTTTATTTAGAAGAAGGCTCTAAAATGGGAGTTTATAGTTCCATAATGGACGGAATAGAATTAACGGGAACGATTAATTTGGCAAGAGGAAATATTTATTATTTACAAAATATATATAAATTAGAAAGCGGTTCTATAACTTTTCCAAATAATAATAGTTCGGACCCAATAATAGAAGCTACGGCTTTTGCAAATAAAAAATATTATCCTTCTACTGTAAATAATACATCTTCAGAATCTTTTGAAAATGAAGTATCGCGAGAGAGCATTACTTTATATATGGAAATGAACGCGAGATTATCTCAATTATTATATCCCGATACTTCGGGAATATTGCCCGTTAGATTTTACACAATACCTACATTAGGACAATATCAAGTAAATCAATTAGCGGGAATACCGCAAGGAACTTTTGACAATAGAGAAGAGCAGATGTATGCTCAAACTACAAGTTATTTTAATAGCAGAAGCGAAAATAATAATCAAGTCGGACAGGTTGTGGGAAGCTATAGCGATTTAATATTTGGAAATACTATTTTAAGACCTTTTGAAAGATGGATAATGAGAATCGGAATAATAGATTCTTTTAATATAAGTAGCTCCGCCGTAAATAATATTATAACTTATAATAATAATTTGAGTCTTGCTAAATTTTTTAATAATACGAGCGCAAGTATTGGAAAAACTTTTTCAAAATATTTGTATGTAAAATGGGATATTACTTATAACGCTAAAGACCCGAATAGACCGAATCTTTTTGGCAGACCTAAAGATTCTTTCTATTTTGATAATAGAGTCGGTTTTGAAATATCAGCTCCGATTATTTGGCAAAATTACAGGCTTGCAAATTTGACATTTGAATATAAAATAAACCCACAATACATTCAAGAAATAGGGCAAGATTTTAATTTAATCGGTCGTTGGAGATTCAAAACTAGATTTTGATATTGTTGGCAACTTGGAGATTTTAGTGAATTTTTGTAAAAAATATTTTATTATTTTATTTTCTGTATTTATTCTTTTATTTACTTTTATTTTATTAATAGCAGTTGAAAGCGATTTTGATAATTTAAAAAACGCTAGAAATATAGCCGCTTACGAAGGATTAATAATAAACGATATAGAAGTAACGGGCGAGGTTAGACTTACCGAAACTCAAATAAAAAATAGTTTTCCGATTAAAGCGGGAAGCAAATTTTCAAGAGCCGAAATTAACGAAGCGATAAAAAAATTATTCGATACTCAATCTTTTGAAAGAGTAGCAATCGATGCAAGAAGCGATGGAAACGGAGTAATATTAAATATAATAGTAGCCGAAAGATTTTTAATAAAAGATATTACATATACGGGAAATAAAAGATTAACGAGAACGGCTTTAAACGATGTTATAAAACCTATAATGAAAGCGGGCGACCCTTATATTCCGCAGAATTTAAATGACGCTGTTAATTCTATAATAACGAATTATCAAGATAAGGGATATTTAAAAGCTTATGTAAAACCGAAAGTTACTGAAAATAAAGAATTGTTTGAAGTAAATATAGAAATGGATATTGTCGAAGGAAACGAGATAAAAGTTGCATTTATAAAATTTCATGGAAATACGCATTTTTCGGATAACGAACTTAAAAGGCAAATGTCCACTAAAGAAAACGGATTTTTATCTTTAGGAAAATTTAACGAATTCAAATTTGAAGACGATAAAGCAAAAGTAGTAAAATATTACGCCGACAGAGGATATTATAAAGCCGCAGTAGATAATGTTAAATTTACTTATCAATGGAGGGACCCTCAGATAAAAGACGACCAGGATTTGATAATCGATATTTATTTAACGGAAGGCGAAAAATATTATTTTGGAGATATAGGATTTAAAGGAAATTTAATTATTACTTCGGATAATATACAAAAAGATATAAAATCTAAAAAAGGCGCTTTATATAATTATACTTATCATATGACGGATTATCAAGGAATTCAAAATAAATATTCTGAAAGAGGATATATATTTAGGCAAGTTATTCCCGTTATTACCGTAAACGAAGATGCAAAGATAGTAAATATTATGTATGATATAGTTGAAAATGATAAAGCGCATATAGAAAATATTTCAATAGCGGGAAATACAAAAACAAAAGATTTCGTTATACAAAGATATATTGATATAAAACCAGGCGAAGTTTTCAATTCCGTAAAAATTCAAAGAGTGCAGGAAAGATTATATAATACGCAATTTTTTGAAAATATAAATATAAATGTAAAACCAGGCTCTGCAGAAGGATTAATGGAATTAGCGTTAAATGTAACGGACGGAAGATCGGCTATGGTTTCAGGCGGAGGAGGATTTTCAACAGGTTCGGGTTTTAAAGTTTTCGCTTCAATTAGAGAAATGAATTTTTTGGGAAGAGGTTTGCAAATAGGATTAAGCGGAGAATTCGGACAGAATCAAAGAAGAATAGCTTTCAATTTTGCCGAGCCTTATTTACTTAATTTGCCAATATATTTGGGATTAGATTTATCTTATTTTTACGAAAATGTAAACACGGGCGACCAAATAGGCACGGGAGATTTTGGGCTTCCTAAATATTCTTATTATACAAGGCATGGTTTAGAGGGAATAGTTCGTGTTGGATATTATTTTTACGATTATTATTCTACATTCTTAACTTTCGATACATTACTTCAACAATATATGCAATGGGATGACCAGGGAGCGAGCGATAGCGGACCAGACCATGTTTTGAATGATATTAAAAAATATTTGAAACATAGAATAGAGAAAAAATATAGAGGAAATAAGAGATGGCAAAGCGATTGGTTTACTACTTTTATAGTTTCTTATTCTTTATTAAGAGATAGCAGAAACGATTATTCAAATCCTACAAGAGGAAGTTTTTTAAGAGGAACGGTTGATTTTTATTTTCTTCATACTCAACTTATGAGATTAAACGCTACGGGATTTTTAGCGGTTCCCGTTAATGATAGACTTTCATTTGCATTCTACGGAGAGATTGCTCAAATTGTTAAAATTCCAGGAATGGATATTAGAAACGATGCGGATGTTTTATATTATCTTAATCCGTTTGAAGATGTTAGAGGTTGGGATACTTCAAGATACACGCTTTTTAAACGAAATAGAGGCTTGTCAACTTACGATATGGTTGGAAATAACAATTCGACTGATTCTTGGGCTTATGGAAGAGCTAAAGTGAGAATATTTGCCGAATTAAGAGTTCCTATTATTCCAAAAACTTTAGGATTTGTAACTTTCTTAGATGCGGGACAATTATGGATGCCAGGAAGTTCGGGACTTAATCAAGATGGAGACGCTTATTCTTATCCTTCGCAATTTATGAATATTAAAGATATATTCGACCCTTCGCAATATATGTATTCTTGGGGATTTGGATTAAGGTTAACGATTCCTATATTTAATATAAGATTCTATTTTGCTCAAAGATTCGTTTACAATAAAGATAATGTCGGATTTGGAAAAGGCATACAAGCTTTTGAAGGCGATTCATTCTCGCCTCTTGGCAAATGGCTTGGAAGAGGTTGGGGAATAGCTTTTACAATGAATCATCCTTTTTATTAAAGCTATTGAAAAAATTGATTATATTGTATAATAATTATTGATTTTATATAAAAAAATTAATAAAAAACAATGCCAAAGGCACGCCGATGGCGAGGAGAAAAAATGAAAAAGTATTATATTTTTGGTTTAATATTTACGGCTGTTTTATTCGTTTCGATAATAAGCCCAAGATTATTTACTCAATCTTATAGACTTACAAAAGTAGGATATATAGATTTGCAAAGAGTAATAAAAGAAGTTACAAGCGACCAGGAATTAGCCGATAAATTAAAAGAAAAGCAAGAAGAATATAAACAACAAAATTCTACCGAAGATAATTCTGAAAATTCTATTGCAAATACTAAAGACACTTCTTTAAAAGGAATGGTAAAGAGGCAGGTTGCCAATTCTTTAATGAACATAGTTAAAAAAGAAGGCTATACTTTGATTTTGGAAAGAACGGAAAATTCTATATTATACGCCGACAGAACTTTTGATATTACAGAATCGGTTATTGCGGATGTAAAAGCGTCTTTAAAAAAATAAAAAATTTGGGGAGATAAAATGAAAGTAAAAGATATATTTAATTTTTTGAACGCTAAAAAAATAATAGGAGATGAAAATTTAGATATATCTACTCTCTCGCCTATAAACGATATTATTGAAAACTCTATTATTTGCATTGATAATAATAAATACATTGAAACGGCATTTAATAGCAAAGCTAACGCTATTATAATGAGAGAAGATACGGCGGAAAGTGTTAAAGATTTTAAAAATAAAACTATTATAATTTATCAAAATCCGAAAGAAGCTTTTATTAAATTATTGTATTTTATGTTTGAAGATAAAAAATATAATTTGGGAACGATTAAACAAACGGCGATTATAGAAGAAAATTCAAATATCGATAAAGAAGTTTATATTGGCGATTATGTTCGCATAGGTAAAAATTGCATTATAAAAAAAGGAACGATTATAGAAAGCGGAGCGTTTTTAGGAGATAATGTTATCATTGGAGAGAGTTGCATAATTCATTCAAATGTTTCGATTCATGATAGATGCGTTATTAAAGACAGAGTAATAATTGGCTCTTCTACGGTTATAGGAAATGATGGATTTGGATTTTTTGAAGTAAACGGAAAACAAATGAAAATTCCTCAAAGGGGAAATGTTATAATAGAAAACGATGTTGAAATTGGCGCTAATGTTTGTATTGACAGAGCGACTTTAGGCTCAACTATTATAAGAGAAGGCGTTAAAATAGACAATCTCGTTCAAATAGCTCATAATTGCGATATTGGAGAGCATTCAATAATAGTTTCGCAAGTCGGAATAGCGGGAAGCAGTAAAATTGGGCATAATTGCGTATTGGCGGGACAAGTCGGACTATCGGACCATGTGGTTTTGGGCGATAGAGTAATTTTGGGAGGACAAAGCGGCGTTATGTCAAAAGTTAAAATTGAATCAAATTCTATTATGCTTGGAAGCCCCGCTCAAAATATTGATAGAGAAAAATTAAAAATGATAGCCGAGCAAAAATTGCCCGAACTTATAAAATTGGTTGAAGAAAAATTTGAAACTAAAATAAGAAGAGTGAAATAATTATAATATAAAAAATCTTATCACAAAAGAACACTTTAGCCACAGCAAAAAATATAGACTTTAAAATAAAAATAAATATGATGACTTTTTTATTATTTATCTTTATTTATAGAGAAAAACCACGACAAAGTTGGGCATAGACAAGCAATCCGAAATAAAAAAAGACACCGCAAATATATACGATGCCTTTAATTATTATTAATCTTATTGTTTTTTAGTAATATCTACAGAATTTGTTGCTGTTGTAAATTCCATTGTTAATTTTCCTTGAGTATCGTTAATAAAAATAAGAGTAAAATTTATGCCACTGTTAGTCTCATTATATGAAGCAGTGTAATTTGTATCGCTAACTCTTGTTACAGAATCTGAAGAAATTATTAAATCAGGGTCGGAACCAGCCTTGAAATTAAAAGAACCGTCATGATTTATGGTAAGTATATTCGTTTCAGTAGTTTCATCTTGTCGTTTTCCCCACCAATTACCCGCATAATAAGATAATTTCCTTTCTCCTGTTCCTGTTTTATCTTTATCTTCTGTTCCTGTTTTATCTTTATCTTCTGTTCCTGTTTTATCTTTATTATTGCAACTTATTGAAAATAGAGCAATAAAAGATAAAATGATTAATAGATAGATAAAAATTTTTGTTTGTCCTTTCATTTTAGAACCTCCTTATATTTTTTATTAAAAACATCTAAATAAATGTTTTTTGCAAAATTAATTAATTTAATATTCATAATGGTTAAATTATATAATATTTAAAAAATTTGTAAAGTGTTTTTAACAAAAAAATATGATAGTTTTATAAAATATAATTATTTTTTATTTAACTTTCTTAATAAAAAAAGAATTAACTTATATCTTTTACTGCAGATAAGCATTATTTTTTTATTAAGGTATAATCAAAAACCTTGTGCTTGAAAGGACTATACTTAAACATAAACATATTAAAGCGATTATTATAAAAGGTTTATACAATTCTTTATATTGAATTAAATTATCGTCTAATATAGGTTTTTTTTCTATTCTGTCTATCGTGTTATAAACATTTTCAAGCGCCGCTCCCGTTTTGGCGTTAAAATATTTTCCGCCCGTTAAGGATGCGATATTTATTAAAGCTTCTTCGTTTAAAGTAAAATCCGCTCTTATTCTTCTTCTGCCGTAATCAGGGTCGTTATATGTAACCCAAGCGCTACTTCCAGCCGCATCTCCAATTCCTATAGTATATATTTTTATGTTGAAATTTGACGCTATCTCGGAAGCTAATTTTGGGTCAATTTCTCCAGAATTATTTTCTCCGTCAGTTAAAAGTATAATAATTTTTTCGTTATCATTTTTAATATTTCTCAACATATCTACTGCGGTTGCAATTCCAAGTCCGATTGAAGTCGAACCTTCTTCGTCTATTTCTATTTTTTTAATTTCGTTTTCTAAAGCGTTATAATCAAAAGTCGCGGGAAGTAAAACCGAAGCCCTTAAAGCAAAAGCGACTAAACTTATTTTATCGAAATTTCTTTTTTTTATAAAATCAATCATAGTTCTTTTTGAAGCTTCTAATCTTGTAGGACTCATATCTTCCGCCATCATTGAAGGCGAAACATCGACAACTAAAGAAATATATATCCCCTCTCCGTTTATATCGGATAAATGCTCAACTTTAACAGGTCTTGCCAAAGCTATTATACTTAAAAAAAGAGCGATTATTATTAAAGCGAAAGGAATATCTTTAACATAGTATTTAGATTTTAAAACTTTAGACATACTCACTCTCGGATGCTTTATAGAATACGAATGATTTTTTCTAGTTTTTATATATAAGAAAATTATAACGGGAATTGCAAATAATATAAATAAAAATTTTGGATTGACAAATATCATTTAAGAATCCGCTTTATATAAAAATCCTATAACTATTAATATAATTCCAACTAACATTGTGAAAGGAGCTAAAAATCCCATAAAACCTTCGGGGTTTTTTCCAACCATAAATATAAAAAGAAAACTTAAAGCGAATATAATAAGTCCTATCGCTAAAATAATGCCATTCTTTTTTGAAATTTTATCGCTATTATTTACCATATTTTTTTAATAATTTTTATATTTTATTTTTTGCTCGGAGCCGGAATCGAACCGGCACGGTCGCAAGGACCAGCAGATTTTAAATCTGCTATGTCTACCAATTCCATCATCCGAGCCAATCAATTAAAAAATTATACAATGTTATTATAAAAAAAGCAAATTTATTTTATCATAATTCATATAATAATTAATAAATTTTAAAATAATAATTTCATATTTAAATTTTATGGATTAATAAAGTTATCATAATTTTTATTAAATTATATCTTTCAAAAAATAAAGGAAATATTTTTATATCTTTGCCGATAATGAACAAATCTTTTATTCAGTATAACGCTCATAGAGTATATACATTTGATATGATAAAAAGCTATCTTAAAGGATGCACTTTACATCAATTTTCAAGATTGAATTTACAAAATAAGCCAATTAGTAATGCATCCTATACAGAAGAAAATCATTTTTCAGAAGGGCTTTTTTGGTTCATAAAAAATTAAAAATACTTTAAAAAACCGTTTTTAAATAATAAATTCGAAAAATATCTTAAATTTGGAAGATATGTAAAATTCACTGATAGAGGAGATACTACTTGGTGGCATTTCTTGTTTATATCAGAAGTAGAAATTAAGTTAATAAATTTGTAAAAAATTTGTATATTCTAAAAAGGAATTCTCTCAAATTGAGTGAGCGCCTTTGTTTTTATTGCCCTCTCATCGCCGTAAGGCGCATAGCGTTAGACAAGGTAATTTATACCCTAAACCTAATACTCAAGTATTAGGTTTACATATTAATAAGACTAAATTTTTAAAATTAATTTTTTTAAATGTGGACTGCCCACTTTATTGCAAAAGCTCGCTCCTAAAGAGACAAAGGGCTAATGACAAAAAATTAAAAAATTTATAGCTTTAGATTGTTTTCTATAATTATACAAAAATCTAATTAAATTATATTATTGACTTATATATAAATTCGCATTATTCTACTTGTCTAAAAAATAATTTAAGGAAAAATAATTTGAAATTGCCTTTAAGTATTGAAAAAATTAATGATATCGTAGAAAAAAATTACAATAATAAATACGATAAAATTACCGCGTTTATAAAAGATTCTGAAATTTCAAATATTTTTATAAAAGATAAAAGCGTCAAAGTTTCGCCAAAAGTTATAAGATATATTATTGGAGAATATTTAAACTTAAAAGAAATTTTGAGATTGGATAATGTCGATAATATCGGCTATTCTTTAGATAACAATTCTTTTAGAGAAGCGCTTGAAAAAATTTATATTGCAAGCAAAAAAGACAATAAAATTAAAAATATACTTTATCCTTATTGCATATTCGCTTCAAACGAGCAGATTAATAATTTGTATAAAGAAGCTAAAGAAATTGCAAGCTCAAGGTCTAAATATGCGTCATTTATGTTTGAGGCTATAGCTTTAAACGGAACGAAAACGGCTTTGAATTTGGTTTATGAAGCTTCTAAAAAATTAAAACAAAAAACTGTTAGATTTACTTGCAAGGCTATTTTGAATTTAATTGCAAAAGAAATTGGAATCAATGTAGAAGTTTTTTCAGATAAAATAATTCCCGATTTTGATTTTGACAAATACGGAATAAGAATAGTTGAATCAGAAAATAAAAAATTCAAAATAACTTTAAAAAATGATTTTAGTATTTTGATATTTGACGAAGAAAAAAATAAAGAGTTTAAAAATTTTCCTAAAGATTTTCCAGAAAATGATAAAAAAGAACTTTCAAAATTAAAAAGCGAAATTAACAGAGTTTTAAAAATACAAACGGAAAGATTGCAATATGTTTTTTTGGACGGTAGAAAATGGAGTTTTGAAGATTGGAAAGAAATATTTTTTAATAATCCTTTAATGAAAGATTTCGCAATAAAACTTATATGGGGAGTTTACGATAAAAAAAATAAATTATTAAAAACTTTTAGATATATGGAGGACGGTTCTTTTAATAACGAAGACGATGAAGAGATAAAATTAGAAGATAAAAAATTAAAAGATAAAATTTTAATCGGACTAATAAGTCCAATAGAGATAAATAAAAAAATTATAGAAAAGTGGCAAAGACAATTAAACGATTATGAGATAGTTCAACCTTTTAATCAACTTTCTACAAAAACAAAAAAAGAATTAATAAAAAAAATTCCTTCAGTTGTCACAGTCCGAACGATTAGAGGATTGGCTTCAAAATTATGTTTAGAAACGGAATACGGAGACGGAGGATTTATATACGGTTATTATTTATTCGACACTTATAACGAGGCTTATTTAGAAATTATAACTTCAGGCATTTTTTACGGCGCTTATAATGACGAAGAAATTAACATAAAAATAAATTTCAGAAATGCGGATGAAAGATTTGAATATGGCGCTTATTTAATACTCTCTAATTATTTGAAATGATATATTAAGTAAATGTAATAAAATTAGTATCGTTGTATGATATCTATTATATGTTATAATATATAAAATTTATAAAATAAATTAGGGTAAATAGATTTTATGAAGAAAATAATTAATAAAAACAAGAAAAATAAAAAATCATCAAAAGCATCAAGAAATCTTCCGTTTGCAAGAATGCTTTTTATAGATAAAGAAATTGCAAAAGGCGATTATCCTTCCGCTCCTTTTCTTGCAAAGAAATACGGCGGCGTGAGTTTAATAACAATAAAAAGAGATATAGATTATATGAGGAATATGCTTCAAGCTCCGATTGAATACGACAAAACAAAGAAAGGTTATTTTTATTTAGATAAAATTTTTAGGCTTCCTCTTTTGTTTATAAACGAAGAAGAAGTTTTTTCAGGTTATGTCGCTATGAAACTTCTTTCTCAATATAAGGGAACTCCTATATATAGACATGTAAAAAATATTTTTGATTATTTTAATAATATAGTAATAAAGATAGATAAAAATAGTTTTGAAAAAAGAATAATTTTTATCGAAGAATATTCTCCCGATTTTTCCGAAAAGATTTGGAATATTTTAATTAAAGCTATAAAAGAAAATCGTTATATAGAATTTTCTTATAAAGGCGCTTGGCGAAAAAGCGAAGGACATGGTTATTATATCGCTCCTTATCAAATCGTTTCAAAAGCGGGAATTTGGTATTTTGCAGGATATTCAAAAAGGCAGGATGCGATTAGTTTATATTGTCTTCATAGAATAACTTCTATTAAACTTACCGATGAAACTTTTAAGCCTCCTGAAAATTTTAAATATACGAACGAAGATTATGATTCTTTCGGAGTATTTATAAACAAAGATATAAAGAAATGCAAAATAAGATTTTTTAACGAGTCTGTGATATATGTTTCAGAGCGTAAATTTTCAAACGACCAGGTAATCGAAAAAAGAGAAGACGGTTCTATTATAATAACTTTTTCAAGCGGACAAATTTACGAGGTTTTAAGATTTGTTTTATCACAAGGTTGCAATGCAATTCCTTTAGAGCCAGAGGAATTGGTTTGCGAATGGAAAAAGAATATAGAGATTATGTATAAAAATATTTAATTTAAATTTTTTATTTCATAATAGTATTGTCATAGCGACTTACTCAATCGTCATTACAAAGCTACTATGAGACTAAAGTCTGCCTTTGGCGAGCAATCTACTTTTAATAAAATTCATTTAATTAAATAAATTAAATTTTTAAAATTAACTTTATTACAATCTGTATTGCTTTACTAACGCTCGCAATGACGGCGGAGAGTAGTTTGCAATGACGATTTAATGATTAAATTTTTTTAATTAAATATATTTTGATTATAAATAAAATTATTAAATATTCTAAAATGTATGAAATGTATAAAAAATGTAATTTTTTAGGTTAAAATTTTACTTTTTTATGAAAAATACTATAAAATATACTAAAAATATTATAAAAAATCTTAATAAAAATTAGGAAAAAAATTAAAAAAAGTTCTTGACTATTTTAAAAAATTTCTTATCTTAAGTATGTAGGGTTTAAAATCCTATAATTTATATTAAGGAGTAGTTTATGAAACGCTACAAACAACTCAACTCAACTCAACTCAACTCAACTCAACTCAACGCATAGCTATTATTATATTAATAGCAGTCTTTTCTATTGCAGGATTTACTTCCTGT
>ERZ791737.223-NODE-223-length-67299-cov-91.536197_pt1 | contig 67299 bp, 48 predicted proteins | sample MGYA00510042_ERZ791737 | MGnify/ENA primary metagenome ERZ791737 (study PRJEB30046, sample SAMN00791965) | human gut metagenome | study: EMG produced TPA metagenomics assembly of the A metagenome-wide association study of gut microbiota in type 2... | reverse complement strand
AGCCTTTTTAACAATCATTCACTGAATTATAACTTAGATTGACGGCTATGGGATTCAATCTGCCCGATGACAGTTTGTTTTGTGCATACGGGCGGATTCAATCCGCCCCTACAGTTACTTCTTTATATTAGGCAAGAAATAAGTGACCAGCCCCAACAAAGGCGTAAACGCCACCACCTGATACACATACTCAATGCCATACTCATCAGCAAAATTGCCCAATACGGCAGAAGCAATCCCTGCTATTCCAAAAGCAAAACCATAGAACAATCCCGAAATCAGTCCCAGTTTGTAAGGCAATAACTCCTGTGCATACACCAATATCGCCGGAAAAGCGGAAGACAATATAAACCCGATGACGAAACTCAAAATACATGTCCAAAACAGATCGACATGAGGCATCATCAAGCTGAAAGGAGCCGTACCAAGGATAGAAGCCCAAATGACATATTTACGTCCTACCTTATCTCCTACCGGCCCTCCCACCAGCGTTCCGGCAGCAGTAGCCACCAAAAATATAAACAGGTAGAATTGCGATTGCTGCACCGAAACCCCGAACTTCTCTATCAAATAAAACGTATAATAACTACTCAAACTAGCCATATAAATATACTTGGAGAAAATCAAGACCATAATGATACAGATGGAAAAGACAGTAACCCCAAGCGGAAAAGGCATCTCACGCTCCGTCTGTTGCTTGGCAGGATTCAGTTTCAGTTCGCGCAGCTTATCACGATACCAGCGACATACCGGCAACATAACTACCATTGCCACCAGTGCCAAGATAGCTACCAGAGCCACATTCTGACGACCATAAGGAGCAATGACCAACGCCGCCAGCAAGGGTCCGAATGAACCGCCCAAGTTTCCTCCTACCTGAAAGAGTGATTGCGCCATTCCCCTTTTACCGCCCGAGGACAGAGAAGTGAGCCGCGCCGCCTCCGGATGAAAAATAGAAGAACCGATACCAATCAACGACACCGAAACAAGCACCAAAGAGAAATGCTGGGCAAAAGCCAACAAGATCAATCCGGAAAAAGTAGAGCACATACCTATAGGCAGAAACCAAGGATTAGGACGCTTATCCAGATAGAAGCCCATAACCGGCTGGAAAATAGAAGCCGAAGTCTGATAACATAAAGTAATCAGTCCCACCTGTGCAAAACTGAGTGCCAAGCCGTCCTTTATCAACGGATAGACCGCCATAATGACGGATTGAAGCAAGTCATTGAGGCAATGCGCCAAACTGAGTGCGCACAAAATGCCGAAGGCAGTACCCCCGGCAGCTTTCATTGTAGCAGTATCTTTCATCGTTTTATCGCTTCAGTAAACCGATCTTTAAATTCAACTTAAAGTAATAAACTCCGTTTTCGCGTTCCAGATAGCCATACTTGTCTTTCTCCGTAGGACCTTTCTCGAAGCGGGAATTATGGAACAAGAAGTCGGCAAACGTCTCACGGTCAGCCTTTTGATAACAAAGCACTTCACCGCTTCCATCTACCAACAAGAAACCGGCAATGGCGGAATCGACTCCCGTAAACAGTTTGGCAGGACGCATTCCCAAAGCCAGTGCCAACAGGAATTGTTTCATCTTGTATTCATAATAACCGTGCTTATTAATCAGTTCATCCTTTATTTTCAAGGGATTTATCTGCTTGATGGCTTCCGTCAACTCACTTACCTTCGTTATGCCATCCAAATGCATGATGCGCAACATTTCAGCCAGCATACGGGGGAAATGAAGATCGATCATAGAGAGGTTGCTGCGGAATACCTTATCGGCTACATCATTATATTTCAAAACACCTCCCAGGCGTTCTATCATCAGCATACGTCCCACTACATCTTCTTCTTCGCCAAAAGCGTTAACCTTATTGACCGTAGGAGTTGCGAACTTGATTCCGGTCTGCTCGAATTTAAAGTTTGCGGTACGGCCTCCATCCAGCAACGGGAACATTGCTCCCATACGGGAACGGACACAAAAGCCTGTCAATGGAGCATTTACGCTGTAAAAAGCTACATGGAAATCAGTGCGGTCGTCTGTTTTCGCTTCCAGGTCATAGATGGCAACTTCATCCAGAAATTCTTCTACGCCATCGGGAGACATTACTTCATTTTCAGAACTTGCCTTCACGGCGGAAAGAATCAGTTCCGCCACAGCGGCAAAGTCCTCACGGGGGATCTGTTTGTCTATCTTCTCTCCCGTGATACGGATGGTTTCTTCACTCTCAATGATATATCGGCGCGTTCCGTCATGTTCCTCACGCTGCACCATTGCTACCGGCAACTTTTGCGCTTCATTCTTCTTCACCTCAGGCGTACCTGCATATACATATCCATCCGCCAGCAAGCGGAAAAAGGCGTAAAGTTCGCCCCACTCTCTCTTTGTCGCTTCAAATGCCATATCTTCTATTCTTTTTAACGGCTGCAAAGATACGTAAAAGAAGTCTTAAAAACAGCGTTTTTGAGAAAAGCAAATCTTAAAGAATGTTGTATAGCATACTTTTTCTTGCTGATTATTTGCTATTATCCGAAAAGTCCGTACCTTTGCAATGTGTTTTTCATAGTATTAGATTTAAGGTTAACAAAGGTTGGAGCAAGGCGTTGCTCCTTTTTTTATTTTATACCCCCACCTATTCATTTCTTTTTCCGGTTTTCGACACCCAAAACAATGGCGGTATTCTTCCGAAACAACGGCGGGTACTTTAAAAAGTTGTAAGGGGAACATTAGGAAAACCATAAGACCTTTTTTAGTTCAAAAAGAATGGCTTATCTTTGGGCAAATTTAATGGGAACAAGATAAAAACCAACCAAAATAATTAAACTCATGGAAGAACAACCTCAACTCAATGACCATAATAAGACTGAATTTCCCCCAATGCATATAGATGAATTAAACACAGCTTCAAATAATATCATTATCTATCAAACAGAAGATGGCCAAATACAATTGGATGTAAAAATGGAAGCAGACACTGTATGGCTGACACAGGCACAGATGGGAAACTTGTTTGGAAGGGAAAGAACTGTAATAAGCAGACATATAGGAAATATATTCAAAGAAGGAGAATTAGAACCTGATATGGTATGTGCAAATTTTGCACATACCACTTTACACGGTGCGATCAAGGGAAAATCACAAACACATGACGTTGTATACTATAACTTAGACGTTATCATTTCTGTTGGTTATCGAGTAAAATCAAAGCGCGGAACTCAATTTCGTATATGGGCTAACAAAATACTGAAAGAGTATCTTATCAAAGGATATGCCATCAATGAACGCATCAAGTTAGACCATTATCAGGAACTGAAACAAGTAGTCCATGTATTGGCTAGCACACTCAAGAACCAAGAACAACTGACTTCCGAACAATCCAAAGGACAAAATAAATTTTCCCCATGCATACAAGCGAAACATATTATCTTTTATTAAGACAAAAGAACATAAGAACAAAAATATTTGAGAAATGGAAATAGAAAGTTTAGTAAGAACAATTATTCAATGTGCATATAATGTGAGAATGCAACTTGCTGCTGGTTTTCTTGAAACAGTTTATCAAAAAGCATTGATGATAGAATTAAAAGAAAGAGGTATTCATGCAGATACAGAAACTCCTATAAATGTATATTACAAAAATGAAATTGTAGGAGAATTTAGAGCAGATATAATTGTAGAAAAGAAGATTATCATTGAACTTAAAGCTGTTCAAAATCTTATTCCCATACATGAAACCCAATTAGTTAATTACTTAACCGCCACTAATACAGACCATGGCTTATTAATAAACTTTGGAGGTGAACGTATAGAAATAAAAAGAAAATTCAGAGAATATAAACATAAAAACAATGCATAAGAAGAAATATGTTCTTTTGTTCTTATGTCTAAAAAAATAAGATTTGTCAATCATGGAAATAAATCAACCTAGTCCCAAGTTCCGGGATGCGTCAATCGCACCAATGCATACCACAGAGCATGTAATCAACAGGACAATGGTCAACCTGTTTGGATGCGGGCGAGCCGTATCAGCGCATATAGAACGTAAGAAAAGTAAACTGGATTTTGCCTTGCCCCAGTGCCCCGGCGAAGAAGACATTGCACGGATAGAAAACACAGTGAATGAAGTATTGAGGCGTAACCTGCCCGTAACCATGGAGTTTATCACACAGGAGGAAGCCATAGGCCGCTTTGACATGAAACGCCTGCCCGATGATGCCTCCGAAACGGTGCGTATCGTAAAAGTAGGCGACTATGATGAATGCCTCTGCATAGGACAGCACGTAGAGAATACTTCCGAGATAGGGACGTTCAAAATTATCAGCCATGACTATAAAGAAGGGATTTTCCGTATGCGCTTCAAACTAGTATAAGGCTCTGTCATTCTGTCCGCATTAATTACATTTTGACAGTATTTGTAACAACTCAAAGTTTAAAGAGACTTACTAACTCTTAAAGGCGGAATTGTAATCTTTAAGAAAGCTTTTATAGGCTTAAAAGAAAAGAATAGGAACAGTGTATCATCGAACCAATGGTACACTGTTTGCATTATGGATAGTGAACGACAAAGCCGAAAGGTAAAGGAGTTCACTAGTAAAATAAATGTTTAACCAAAACCAAAAGGAGATTAAGATTATGATGCCAGTAAGAAGAAGTAGCCAAACATGGTTGCCAAGTATTTTTAACGATTTCTTTGATAATGACTGGATGGTAAAAGCTAATGCAACAGCTCCTGCTATCAATGTCATTGAAAGCGCAAAAGATTACAAAGTAGAAGTTGCCGCTCCCGGAATGACTAAAGATGATTTCAAGATTCACATCAATGATGACAATGATCTGGTTATTTCGATGGAAAAGAAAACCGAAAGTACCGAAGGCGATAAGGAAGGTAAGAAAGAAAGCCGTTATTTGCGTCGTGAATTCTCCTACACTAAATTCCAACAGACTCTGATTCTGCCCGATGATGTAGATAAAGAAAAGATTGATGCTAAAGTAAGTGACGGTGTATTGACTATCGAATTGCCAAAACGTACTCCGGAAGAAAAAGAAAAAGCGACTAAAGTAATCGAAGTTAAATAACATGCTCTCAAATTTTAGTAAAAGAGGAATTGCTTTACACAGGCAATTCCTTTTTTTGTCCCGTTTTTATCACAAAAAATAAAAAAATCATCAATATTTCCTTTGGAAAAACGACATTAGCCAATATTACTGAGTATCTTTACACACAAAATGAAACCAATACCTAATTTTAAAATCGTATTATTATGAAAAAAAACACCAGCAGCTCCCAATGGAGAAAGGCAGCTATACTGTCGCTTGCCATTCCACTCGCTATGGGAGCTACCCCTATGGAGGCAATGCAAAAGATTCCCATTGCATACGAAACCGTACAAACCAACCTGAAAATCATTAGTGCCAAACAAATCAATCCCACTACAGTCGAAGTATTATTTTCGGATAACCAAAGAATGACATTTGACTTTTATGGAGAAAATATATTCCGTATCTTCCAAGATAATAACGGTGGAATCATCAGAGATCCCGAAGCAAAACCGAAAGCGCAAATCCTTGTAGACAATCCGCGATTGCCACTCTCGGCTTTACATTTGGAAGACGCCAGCGGAGAAATTACCATTACCACGGCAAAAGTAAAAATCCAGTTGGATAAAAACACGTCTTTGCTGAAAGTCACTAATTTGGAAACACAAACGGTGGTATTGGAAGAGACAAAACCCGTGGCATTTGAAAAAGATAAAGTGACTGTAACCCTGAAAGAAAACCCCAAGGAATACTTCTACGGCGGCGGAGTACAGAACGGAAGATTTTCTCATAAAGGAAAAGCGATAGCCATTGAAAATCAGAACAGCTGGACGGATGGCGGAGTTGCCTCCCCTACTCCTTTCTATTGGTCTACCAACGGATATGGCATGATGTGGTACACCTTCAAGAAAGGGAAATATGACTTTGGAGCAGAAGAACAAGGAAGTGTGAAACTGTCACATGAAACGGACTATCTGGATCTATTCTGTATGGTAGATAGTACGCCGACTGCCTTATTGAACAATTTCTACCAACTGACAGGCAACCCCGTTTTGTTGCCTAAATTCGGTTTCTATCAAGGGCACCTGAATGCCTACAACCGCGATTACTGGAAAGAAGATGAAAAAGGCATCCTGTTTGAAGACGGAAAACGTTACAAAGAGAGCCAGAAAGATAACGGAGGCATTAAGGAATCTCTGAATGGCGAGAAGAATAATTATCAATTCTCTGCCCGTGCCGTTATTGACCGCTACAAGAGTCATGATATGCCATTGGGCTGGCTATTGCCGAATGATGGTTACGGAGCAGGATACGGACAGACGGAAACACTGGACGGAAATATTCAAAACTTGAAAGACCTGGGCGACTATGCCCGCCAGCATGGAGTGGAAATAGGCTTATGGACTCAGTCGGACTTACATCCCAAACCGGAAATAAGTGCCTTGCTGCAACGCGACATTGTGAAAGAAGTGAGAGACGCAGGAGTACGTGTGCTGAAAACAGACGTAGCATGGGTAGGCGCAGGATATTCCTTTGGATTGAATGGAGTGGCGGACGTAGGTCAGATTATGCCTTATTATGGTAATAACGCCAGACCGTTCATCATCTCTTTGGACGGATGGGCAGGTACCCAACGATATGCAGGTGTATGGAGTGGAGACCAAACAGGCGGCGAATGGGAATACATTCGTTTCCACATCCCTACCTATATAGGTGCCGGACTTTCCGGACAACCTAACATTACCTCGGATATGGACGGCATATTTGGCGGAAAGAATCTGCCGGTCAATACCAGAGACTTCCAATGGAAGACCTTCACCCCCATGGAACTGAACATGGACGGTTGGGGAAGCAATGAAAAGTACCCCCATGCATTGGGAGAACCTGCCACTTCTATCAACCGCTGGTACCTGAAACTGAAATCGGAATTGATGCCTTATGCATATAGCTTTGCTAAAGAAGCGGTGGACGGATTACCGATGATCAGAGCCATGTTCCTGGAATTCCCCAATGATTACACGCTGGGAACTGCCACCAAGTATCAATATATGTATGGAACGGATTTCCTTGTAGCTCCCATCTATCAGAATACCAAAGCTGATGCAGAAGGAAATGATATCCGGGACGGAATTTATTTGCCCGAAGGAGAATGGATAGACTATTTTTCGGGAGAGAAATATGAAGGCAGATGCATCATCAATAATTTTGCCGCTCCTTTGTGGAAACTTCCTCTGTTCGTAAAGAACGGGGCAATCATTCCTATGACCAATCCGAATAACAATGTCGCTGAAATCAATAAAGGCTTGCGTATCTACGAAATGTATCCTGATAAACACACCATGACCGTGGAGTATGACGATGATGGTATCAGCGAAGCATATAAAGACGGTAAAGGAGTAACCACTTTCATCGAGTCAAATGTAACTCCCAAAAACGAGGTTATGATCACGGTACATCGCACTCAAGGAGGTTTTGACGGTTTTGTAAAAGAGAAAGCAACCGAATTCAGAATCAATGTAACAGAGAAACCGAAAGCTATTTCTGCAAAGATTGGAAAGAACAAGGTGAAATTGACAGAAGTTGCTTCAATGGAACAATTCCTGAATGGAGAGAATGTATTCTATTATGATGCAGCGCCCAATCTGAACCAATTTGCAACCAAAGGAAGTGAATTTGAGAAAGTGGTAATTACCAAGAATCCGCAACTTCGCATCAAACTGGCTGCAACGGATATCACAGCTAACCAAATTGATATGACTATCAACGGTTACCGTTTTGCCCCTGCTGATAACCACCGTGTAACTTCGGGTACACTGACAGCGCCTCAGGCACAGGTAACGGATGATAACACAGAAGCATATACCTTGAAACCGACTTGGAGCAAAGTAGCTAATGCCGATTTCTATGAAATAGAATTGAACGGAATGCTTTACACTACTATTAAGGATACCGAACTCTTGTTTGACGGACTATCAGCCGAAACGACTTATGCATTCAAGATCCGTGCCGTAAATAAAGATGGAAAATCCGAATGGAATGAATTTAAGGCTACTACCAAATCCAATCCGTTGGAATTTGCCATTCATGGCATTAAGGGTGAAACAACGGCTAAGTGCCAGGAAGGTTTTGAAGTGGAACGCTTGTTTGACTTTGCCGAGCTGGGTGATGTATGGCATACCAAATACAGAGTCAATGCGTTGCCATTTGATCTGGTTATAGATTTGAGAACTATCAACCAACTGGATAAATTCCATTATCTGCCTCGTCAGGATGGTGGTAACGGAACATTACTGAAAGGTAGCGTATCCTATAGCTTGGATAAGGAGGACTGGACAGAAGCCGGAGCATTTGAATGGAAACGCAATGGAGAGGTGAAAGTATTCAATTTTGAAAACCACCCCACAGCACGTTACATCAAACTGTCTGTAACAGACGGCGTAGGAAACTATGGTTCGGGACGTGAGCTCTATGTATTCAAGGTTCCGGGAACGGAAAGTTACCTGCCGGGAGACATCAATAACGATGGCAAGATCGACAATAACGATTTGACCTCTTATACCAATTATACCGGTTTGAGACAGGGAGATTCTGATTTTGAAGGTTACATCAGCAATGGTGACATTAATAAGAACGGATTGATTGATGCATACGATATTTCTGTCGTTGCAACCCAACTGGAGGGTGGAATAGATGAAAGCAAGGCAGCAGGCGAAGTAAGCGGAAAACTGGAAATCAGTACTGCCAAACGCAGTTACAATAAAGATGAAATGATTGAAGTACGCGTGAAAGGTGTTGACCTGAAATCTGTCAATGCATTGAGTTTTGCTTTGCCCTATGACCAGCAGAAGTATGAATTTGTAGGTGTACAGCCTGTGAATATGAATGAGATGGAAAATCTTACTTATGACAGACTCCACACCAATGGCAGCAAAGCATTGTATCCCACTTTTGTCAACTTAGGCAATAAAGCCCTTCTGGAAGGAAATGTGGATCTGTTTGTCTTGAAGTTTAAGGCGAAGCAGAGAGTGACATTCGATTTGCAGATGAAGGATGGAATGTTGGTAGACCAAAAGCTGAATAGCGCCAAGTTCTAAAAAGAATAAGAGGGTGTGTCAAAATTCTAAAGTAACTATCAAATTGTTTACCGTAGGGGCGGATTGAATCCGCCCGAACCAGCGGTCACGACCTTGGGAGTAATGCACAAAGCAAATTATTATTGGGCAGATTCAATCTGCCCCTACAGCAAAATGATAGCTATTTTTTGTTTTGACACAGCCTTATTAATTTCTTAAATATATTTATCCAAGACTTTTTCTAAAGCACTCTGTGAAACCGGCTTCGTCAGGAAATCATTGCACCCAGACTCTAAAGCCTTCTCCCTATCCGACTCAAAAGCAAAAGCAGTCAATGCTATAATAGGAACTTCCCTGGAGTAGGAACGGATTAAACGAGTTGCTTCCAAGCCATCCATACGAGGCATTTTTATATCCATCAGAATCAAATCCGGCTGATGTTTCTTGAATAGGGCAACCGCCTCATTACCATCTTTTGCCCACAACAGATTATAATTATTTCCTATCAATGTTTTCAGCAACAGGAAATTACTGTCTACATCCTCTGCAATCAATATGGTCTGCATCTGTAACGGCTTTCTGGTTTTCCCCTTCGTTTCCACCTCTTTTTCCACGGTTGTTTTTAGCTCCAAGCGTTTCTTGCTCATATCACAAGGAATAGTGAAACGGAACGTAGAACCTTTATCCAATTGGGAGTCCACTGTGATTTCTCCTCCTAATTTTTCCACAATCATCCGGCAAATAGCAAGTCCCAAACCTGTTCCCTGCACAAAGGTATTCAGCTTCACAAAACGCTCAAAAATACTTTTCATCTTTTCCTCGGAAATTCCCATTCCCGTATCCTTGACATAAAAATCAATATGATCCTCTTTGAGCTCAAAACCAAAACGTATTTCACCTGCAAAGGTAAACTTAATAGCATTGGTTATCAAGTTGGTAATCACCTGCATGATGCGATTCTTGTCTTCATTGATAACCAGACTGGCATCTTTATTGTCAAGAATAAGGGTTACCCCTTCCTGAACACGGTCTTTGTGTATCTCATAAATACTCCGGCACAGTTCTCCCAAGTCCATTGGCTGCCGGACATACTCCAACGTCCCCGCTTCAATCTTGGACAAATCAAGAATATCATTGATTAATTGCAATAAGATTTCCGAATTCTGATTGATTATATCCGAATAGAGTTTCTCGTCTTCCGGATTATCTGCCGTAGTCATCAGGCGGGAGAAACCAACAATGGCATTCAGAGGAGTACGGATTTCATGGCTCATATTGGCTAAGAAAGCAGTTTTCAGCCTATCAGATTGTTCAGCCTTGATACGTGCCTGAATTAATTCTTGCTCGATATTCTGCATATTGGTTATATCCCAGGATATGCCGATAATCAGCGGAGCACGTCCCTCCATCGGAACCAATGTTTTTAGAGTCTGTACAATTCTGGTTTCCCCGGTAGCAGTGACATAAGATTCCTGCATCTCCATACGCTCACGTGTACGCATCAGTTCCAAATCATCCCGATAGAACTTCTCCGCATTCTCCGGTTCAGGGAATATTTCAAAATCAGTGTGCCCCAATGCCCGGGAAGCCGGAATATGGGAATGGTTGGCAAAAGCCTTGTTCCAGTACAGATACCTGAATTCATCCTCAGGATCTTTCACAAACAGGTAAACGGGAATATTATTGAGGATGGCATCCATCAGATAATTCAGTTCACGCAGTTCATCCCTGTTCCTTATTACATCTGTAATATCCTGCGTAAAGAACCAAATCATTTCTTCACCTCTATTCTGTATTATGAAGGTAGAGACTTGATGTACACGTATCTTTGTCTCTCCCACACGGGTATAGCGGGCACGGTAAGCAAAATTTCCTCCGTTATCACGAATTTCTTGAAGTCGCTGCTCAAAGATTTCTTTTGTTTTTAAAGATACAGGTAAATCATAGACTTTCTGAGTACCCAGCTCTCCTTTTACTCCATATTCTTCAATGAACTGCTTATTGGCATACACCAATGTTCCATCAGAAGACACTGCCAGAATACTGTCGCTAACCTTATCAAGTACCCGTTTAAAAACTTCCAGATTTTGTTGTGTCGCCACTCGTTCACTAATATCACGACACATGATTAACACATAGCTTTCGTCCAGCGGGAAAATGCGATTCTCATAATAATGATGAACTCCGTCTACATCCAGTTCATGATGGGCGGTAGAACCTTTACCCGTAACTACTACTTTCTGAAGGTTATTGTGCACATTATGGTAGGCTTCTTCGGGAATCATATCACACATACGCATCCCTTTGAAAGCCTCATTGGGGACTCCCACATGGTTGGTTTCTTCACTGGATACGACTTCGATACCAACTTCGTCATGATTGAATACGGTCAACATATCCGGCAATGAATCCAATATTCGCACCGCATATCTATCTTTGAAACTAATGTTTTCAGAACCTTGTTTTAAAGATGCCAATTCATCTTTGAGCAGTTGGTTTTCCCTTTTCAGTACTTCTATTTCCCGCTCTAATACCTTAAGCTTGTGTTCACAATCCATTTGTTGAAATTCTTTAGGATTTCCTTATCTTACAAATTTAGGAAACTTTTTCCGAACACAGCAAGGAATAACACTATTTTTCGTGAAGAAAATCCATATGTCCCCAAACAAGCAAATAAAAAGGAGCCGCCTATATTGCAAAGCGACTCCTTTCATCCTTATTTTATCAATCCAAATTATTTATACTCAGACCAACTCTTGATGGCAATATCATCTATTGTCATAGTGCAGAATGCATTGATAAATGCACTTGCCAAGCGAGCATTGGTAATGAGAGGAATGTTCAGGTCGATAGCCGCGCGACGAATTTTGTATCCGTTGTCCAATTCGCCTGCAGTCAGGTTCTTCGGAACATTCACTACCATATCTATTTCCTTTTTATGAAGCATATCCAGTGCTTGCGGCTGTCCTTCTTCGCTGGGCCAGTAGACGCGGGTGTTTTCTACACCGTTTTCGCTCAGGAACTTGGATGATCCGCCGGTTGCATATAGTTTATATCCTTTCTTCTGCAACATACGGGCTGCTTCCAGTGTATCTGCTTTCTGCTTGGTGTTACCCGTTGAAAGCAATATGCTCTTTTCCGGAATGCGATAGCCTACGGAAAGCATTGCTTTCAGTACGGCACAAGAAGTATCGGAACCGATACAACCTACTTCACCGGTAGATGCCATATCTACACCCAGTACAGGGTCGGCCTTTTGGAGGCGGTTGAATGAGAATTGACTTGCCTTTATACCTACATAATCCAGTTCGAAGAGATTCTTATTCGGTTTTTCTACCGGCAAGCCCAGCATTACTTTCGTTGCCAGTTCAATCAAATTGATCTTCAACACTTTGCTCACAAACGGGAAGCTGCGTGATGCACGCAGGTTACATTCTATCACCTTAATATCATTCTCGCGTGCCAGATACTGGATGTTGAACGGACCGGAGATATTCAATTCTTTCGCAATCTGGCGGGAAATGCGCTTGATGCGGCGAACCGTTTCCACATACAACTTCTGCGGTGGGAACTGGATGGTGGCATCACCGGAGTGTACACCGGCATATTCTATATGTTCGCTGATGGCGTATGCTACAATTTCACCATTTTGCGCCACAGCATCCATTTCCACTTCCTTGGCATGTTCTATGAATTGGCTCACTACGACAGGGTGTTTCTTTGATACGTTGGCGGCCAACTTCAAGAAGCGTTCCAGTTCTTCCTGGTTAGAACATACATTCATGGCAGCACCACTAAGCACGTATGAAGGGCGAACCAGAACAGGGAAACCCACCTTTTCGATAAACTTATTGATGTCTTCCATGGATGAAAGTGCGCTCCATTCGGGCTGGTCTACACCGATGCGGTCCAGCATTGCCGAGAATTTATCACGGTCTTCGGCATTGTCGATGCTCTTGGCGCTTGTACCCAGAATGTTTACATTCTGCGCATCCAGGCGGAGGGCAAGGTTGTTAGGTATCTGTCCGCCGGTTGATACAATCACGCCATGAGGATTTTCCAGTTCCAAAATATCCATTACGCGCTCAAAAGTCAACTCGTCAAAGTACAGGCGGTCGCACATATCATAGTCAGTAGATACGGTTTCGGGGTTGTAGTTTATCATTACGCTGCGGTAACCTTCCTTGCGGATGGTCTGCAATGCCTGAACACCACACCAGTCAAACTCTACGGAAGAACCGATGCGGTAAGCACCCGAACCGAGTACAACGATGGATTTATGGTCGCCCAAGTATTTCACGTCATTTGCCACACCGCTGTAAGTGAGGTACAGGTAGTTGGTCTGTGCGGGATATTCGGCAGCCAAAGTATCGATTTGTTTTACAACCGGCAGGATACCTACCTTCTTACGATGATTTCTCACACACAGAATGCCGTCTTCCATATCTCCTTCAAAGCCGATGGCACGCGCCACCTGGAAGTCAGAGAATCCTTGCACTTTTGCCTTGCGGAGCAGTTCATCGGGCATATCGGCAATCTGCTTATATGCCTGCATCTCTTTGGAGGTGTTCATGATGTTCTGCAATTTCTGCAAGAACCATTTGTCTATCTTGGTCAGTTCGTGAATCTGGTCTACCGTGTAACCTGCACGCATGGCTTTGCTGATAACAAAGATACGCTTATCAGTGGGCTCGCGCAATGCTTTGTCCACATCTTCTATTACCAATTCCTTGTTCTCTACGAAACCGTGCATTCCCTGACCTATCATGCGCAGACCTTTCTGAATCGCTTCTTCAAAGGTGCGTCCGATAGCCATTACCTCGCCTACCGACTTCATGGATGAACCCAGTTCGCGATCTACTCCGTGGAACTTGCCCAAGTCCCAACGGGGAATCTTACATACCACATAGTCCAATGCCGGTTCAAAGAATGCGCTGGTGGTCTTGGTTACCGAGTTCTTCAAATCGAACAAGCCATAACCCAACCCCAGTTTGGCGGCAACGAAAGCCAAAGGATAACCGGTAGCTTTGGAAGCCAAAGCGGATGAACGGCTCAAACGGGCGTTTACCTCTATCACACGGTAATCTTCCGATTCGGGGTCGAAGGCATACTGCACGTTACATTCACCCACTATACCTATGTGACGGATGATGCGGATAGCCAGTTCGCGGAGTTTATGATATTCGGCATTGGTCAGTGTTTGTGAGGGGGCGATAACGATAGACTCACCGGTATGGATGCCCAGTGGGTCGAAGTTCTCCATGTTACAAACGGTGATACAGTTGTCGTAACGGTCGCGCACTACTTCGTATTCCACTTCTTTCCAGCCTTTCAAGCTCTTTTCTACCAGCACTTGCGGTGAGAAAGAGAAGGCTTTTTCTGCCAAGATGTTCAGTTCTTCTTCGTTGTCGCAGAAACCGGAACCCAGTCCGCCCAGTGCGTATGCTGCACGGATAATGACGGGGTAGCCCAGTTCCCGCGCTGCACGACGGGCGTCTTCTATGTTTTCTACTGCTTCGCTTTTGATGGTTTTTACATCAATTTCGTTCAATTTTTCAACGAATAGTTCACGGTCTTCGGTATCCATAATGGCTTGTACGGGAGTACCCAGTACGCGCGCATTGTATTTTTCGAAGATGCCTGCTTTGTAGAGGGCTACGCCGCAGTTCAATGCGGTTTGTCCACCGAAAGAGAGGAGTACGCCGTCGGGACGTTCTTTTTCGATTACTTTTTCTACAAAGTAAGGGGTTACGGGGAGGAAGTAGATTTGGTCTGCTACCCCTTCGCTGGTCTGCACGGTGGCGATGTTGGGGTTGATCAGGATGGTTTCTATTCCTTCTTCTTTCAGGGCTTTCAAGGCTTGTGAGCCTGAATAGTCAAATTCTCCGGCTTCACCGATTTTCAGGGCGCCGGAACCTAGTAATAATACTTTCTTTATATTGTCTTTCATACTTGTTTCTTTTCTATATGTTTTGTTCTATATTGATGGTAAAGGGTGTATCAAAACTCCAAAGTAACTATCAAATGCTTTACCGTAGGGGCGGATTGAATCCGCCCGGATACACAAAGCAAACTATTATCGGGCAGATTCAATCTGCCCCTACGGCAAGAGGACAACCGATTTTAGTTTTGACACACCCTGTTACTTTTCGACTATCGGATAATAAAACGATTTACAATAGCTTTACAAATTCATCAAACAGGAACTCAGTATCCTTCGGTCCCGAAGCAGCTTCCGGATGGAACTGTGCAGAGAACCAAGGTTTGGACTGATGCTTGATACCTTCATTCGAGCCATCATTCATATTGATGAACAACGGTTTCCAGTCTGCTCCCAACGTATCATTATCTACGGCATAACCATGATTCTGACTGGTAATGAAGCAACGCTCCGTCCCCACCATGCGTACCGGCTGGTTATGGCTGCGATGCCCGTACTTCAATTTGTAAATACTGGCCCCACCTGCTTTAGAAAGCAATTGGTTTCCCATGCAGATACCAAAGATAGGCTTATCGCTCATGCTCATCGCCTTGCGGATGTTCTGTACAGCCTCATCGCAAGTATCTGGGTCGCCGGGACCATTTGAGATGAACAATCCATCATATTCCATTCCTGTAAAATCATAATTCCACGGAACGCGAATCACTTCCACATCGCGCTTTAACAGGCAACGGATGATATTAGTCTTTACACCACAATCCACCAATACAACTTTCTTCTTGTCAGCACCTTCATTGTAACGAATTACTTCCTTGCAAGAGACTTTGTCTACATAGTTGATACCCGCATAGGTTGCTTCGGGAATGTTATCGGGTTCATCATCGAACACAATTTTTCCCATCATCACACCGTGTTCACGCAATACTTTGGTCAGTTCACGGGTGTCAATGCCGGTGATGCCGGGCACTTGTTCACGCTTCAACCAGTCTGCCAAGCTCTCTTTTGCATTCCAGTGGCTGTACTCCTCACTGTAATCACTTACAATGATAGCCTCGGCGTGGATGCGTTCACTCTCCATAAATGTTGCCAGTCCGTTGGGTTCGATGGTAAAGGGAGGAACGCCGTAATTACCTACCAACGGATAAGTCAAAGTCATCAGCTGACCCGCGTATGATGGGTCGGTCAAGCTCTCGGGGTAACCGGTCATTGCCGTATTGAACACAACTTCGCCTGCTACCGGTTTTTCATAACCAAACGACTTGCCTGAGAAGCGGCTCCCGTCGTCAAGGATTAATGTTACATTTCTCATCTATTTATTATATCGTTGAATTGTTGTTATTTCTTTATTCACCGTAGGGGCGGATTGAATCCGCCCGAATACATTTTACAAATGCATATTCTTTGTGTTATCGGGCGGATTCAATCCGCCCCTACACGTCAATCATGTTCCAAACGATAGGGTTTAGAATTGATATACCTTTTCTATATAGTCTATAAACGCTTGATTGACCAACTTCACCCCTCCCGGCGTAGGATAATCGCCACTAAAGTACCAATCTCCCGTATGCTCAGGACAGGCTTCATGCAATCCTTCCAAAGTCTGATACACGATCTCCACCTTTGCCTGAGTTCCTTTCGGAGTCAGCAATTCCACCATTTTGGCAGCAATTTCCTCGTTGGTGAACGGAGCATAAATCTCTTTCACATAGTTCACCATCTGCTCTTTGGGCAATCCCACCTGATCTTTCGATTTGTTGTAAGCGCGTGCTATCACATCTTTCATATCACGTTCTTTCAACAACTCTACGGCAGCTTTGAATGCGATGAACTGATCCATACTTGCCATATCTATGCCATAATAATCAGGATAACGCACCTGCGGAGAAGAAGAAACAATCACAATCTTCTTGGGATGCAGGCGATCCAGAATACCGATGATACTTTGCTTCAACGTGGTTCCACGCACAATGCTGTCGTCAATTATCACCAGATTATCCACATAAGGCACAAGGCTGCCGTAAGTAATATCATATACGTGCGCAGCCAAGTCATTACGGCTATTGCCCTCTGCAATGAAAGTACGCAACTTTATATCCTTTATCGCCACCTTCTCGCTACGGATACGCCAAGACAGAATCTTATCCAATTCTTCATGATCCGGTCTCTGTTTCAAGGCTTCTATCTTCTTTATCTTTAATTTATTCAGATAGTTATCGAAACCTTCCAGCATACCATAGAAAGCGACTTCCGCCGTATTGGGAATGAACGAGAAGACCGTATGTTCCACATCATTGTCAATGGCTTTTAAGATAGGATCTACCAGTTTCTCACCCAATAACTTTCTTTCTTTATAAATATCCGCATCACTGCCCCGGCTGAAATAAATGCGTTCAAACGAACAAGCCTTCTTTTCTTTGGGGCGATTGATTTGCGCCAGGCGCATCTTTCCTGCTTTATTGATAAAGATAGCCTGTCCCGGCTGCAATTCATTGATACTCTTAGCCGGCACGTTCAGCGCTGTCTGGATAACGGGACGTTCGGATGCCAATACCATGATTTCATCATCCATATACCAGAATGCAGGACGAATGCCCCACGGATCGCGCACGGCAAATGACTCGCCACTACCCGTCATGCCACAGATGACGTAGCCTCCGTCCCATTCCTTGCTCGATGTTTTCAGCACATTACCCAGGTCTATGCGGTCTTCTATGGCGTGGGTGATGTCCATTCCTTTTAGCCCTTCGGTTTCACACTCTTTGTACAGGCGTTCCACTTCACGGTCCAGGCGATGCCCCACTTGTTCCAGCATGATGTATGTATCGGCATACTTGCGCGGATGCTGGCCGTCGGCAGTGATACGCGCAAAGATTTCGTCCACATTCGTCATGTTGAAGTTGCCGCACAATGCCAGATTCTTGGCACGCCAGTTGTTGCGGCGCAAGAAAGGATGCACGTATGAAAGGCCACTCTTTCCGGTGGTGGAATAACGCAAATGGCCCATGTAGGCTTCCCCGGCAAAGGGAAGGCATTTCTTTGCATATTCTGCATCGTGCAACTGTTCAGGGGTCAAGTCCTTGAAATTGCTCTGCACCGTATCAAATATTTCCGTGATGGCTCCCGAGCCCAATGCCCGTTCACGAAACATATATTCTTCACCGGGATTAGCTTCCAGCTTTACACATGCCAGACCGGCGCCTTCCTGTCCGCGGTTATGTTGTTTTTCCATCAGCAGATACAGTTTGTTCAAGCCGTACATCCAAGTTCCATACTTTTCTTGGTAATACTCCAGTGGTTTCAGCAGTCGTATCATTGCGACCCCACATTCATGCTTTAATGGTTCCATGCTCTCTTTATACCTTATTTATATAATTTCATATTCAAAATAAACTCTCTAGACAGTTAAAAAAAGATCCCGCCGTTGTTTTTGAAAGTACCCGCCGTTGTTTTCCGAAACAATGGCGGGATCTTTTTTCAATTTATTCTACTGTTACCGACTTCGCCAGATTTCTGGGCTGGTCTACATCTTTTCCTTTGCAAATAGCTACATGATAAGCCAATAACTGCAAGGGTACCGTAGCTATTAACGGTTCCAGGCACTCCAATGTTTCCGGCAGTTCGATGCAATCGTCCGCCAGTTTACTGATTACCGTATCCCCTTCGGTCACCAAAGCGATCACTTTTCCTTTGCGGGCTTTGATTTCCTGTATATTGCTTATTATCTTTTCATACATGGCGTTGTGGGTAGCCACCACGATAACGGGCATTTCCGTATCGATCAAAGCGATAGGGCCATGCTTCATTTCGGCAGCGGGATATCCCTCGGCGTGAATGTATGATATTTCTTTCAGTTTCAGTGCACCTTCCAGTGCTACCGGAAAGCTGTATCCGCGTCCCAAGTAAAGGAAATTGTGGGCGTAAGTGAAGATACGCGCCAGTTCCGCTATCTTGGGGTTACCGATTAATATCTTCTTTATTTTAGCCGGAACCAACATCAGTTCGCGAATCACTTCCTGTTGTCTTGCTTCGGGCATAGTGCCTTTTTCCTTTGCCAGCGTCAGGGCAAGCATGGTGAGTACCGTGACCTGCCCCGTAAATGCTTTGGTAGATGCCACTCCTATCTCCGGCCCCACATGGATGTATGAACCGGTATCCGTGATGCGCGGAATGGAGGAACCCACCGCATTGCATATACCATATATAAATGCTCCTTTCTCTTTTGCCAGTTCGATAGCTGCCAATGTATCGGCAGTTTCTCCGGATTGCGAGATGGCGATTACCACATCATCCGGATTAATAACCGGATCGCGGTAACGAAACTCGGAAGCATATTCCACTTCTACCGGAATGCGACAGAAACTTTCTATCAGTTGCTTGCCTATCAGCCCTGCATGCCAGGAGGTTCCACAGGCTACAATTACAAAACGGCGGGCGGCAAGCAGGCGTTCCTTGTGGTCTATCACTGCGGACAAGACTACACTGGTTCCTTCCATATTGATACGTCCGCGCATACAGTCGTTAATGCAATCGGGCTGCTCAAAGATTTCTTTCAGCATGAAGTGCGGATAGCCTCCTTTCTCCAACTGTCCGAGGTTCATTTCCACCGTTTTCACTTCGGGTTTCTGAAGCACATTGTCCAGATTCACCACTTCCAGTTCCTTATCCCGGCGGATCAATGCCATTTCACCGTCTTTCAGATAAACCACCTTGTCGGTGTACTCCACTATGGGAGTGGCATCCGAAGCCAGAAAGAATTCATCCCGCCCGATGCCCACCACAAGCGGACTGCTCTTGCGTGCGGCAATAATCTCATCGGGATTATTCTTGTCGAGCACTGCAATGGCATACGCACCAATGACTTCATGCAAAGCCAACTGAACAGCGGTAAGTAAATCTAAATGATTGGAAACTTGGAAATATTCAATGAGTTGAACGAGAACTTCGGTATCGGTACTACTTTTAAAGATGAATCCCTTTTTTTGAAGCTTTTCTTTCAGGGTAGCGTAGTTTTCAATAATACCATTGTGGATAAGAGCTAAATTTTCGGAAGAAGAAAAATGGGGATGAGCGTTAGCCTGGCAAGGCTCCCCGTGAGTAGCCCACCGTGTGTGGGCAATACCAATTGTACCGGAAACGTCTTTTTGGGAAACGAAAGCCTCAAGGTCTGAAACCTTTCCTTTCGTCTTGTAGACGTTTAACCGCCTCTTTTTATCGATCAATGCGACTCCTGCACTATCATAGCCTCGGTATTCCAACCGCTTCAGGCCTTTTATGAGGACAGGGTAAGCATCTCGTTTTCCAATGTAGCCTACTATTCCACACATAATTAATAAGTATATGTTTTAATTCGGCTGCAAAGATACAAATTCCGATAACATAAGTGCAATAAAAAACCATAAATAATTGACGAAAGTGACAGAAATTTAGAAATTAAAAGCTAAAAGAAATTGTTTGTTCATTTTCAAAATAAATATGCAAACTTACATTCTTTAATCACTTTTGACAGATTCGGTTACGAATTAAAAGAAATAAACAGTCGAGAAAAACAAATTGTAAGCATACGTGGCTTATTAGTATATTTCTGTTCATATAATCAAACTTTCCTTCAATCAAAATGAAATAAATTATCTAATTTTGCAGAACAAACTGAAATACAAAACAACATTATCACGAACCAAAGACATAAATAATGGTAAAAAGAGAACAAAATGGTCTTTATGACGCAACCAACGAACATGATGCTTGTGGTGTAGGTATGGTAGTCAACATTCATGGCAACAAATCGCATGAACTGGTGGACTCAGCATTAAAGGTATTAGAGAACATGCGCCATCGCGGCGCAGAAGGAGCCGACAACAAAACAGGTGACGGTGCGGGGATTATGTTGCAAATTCCGCACGAATTCATTTTGTTGCAAGGTATCCCGGTACCCGAAAAAGGAAAGTATGGAACCGGTCTGGTCTTCCTGCCGAAAGACGGAAAAGAACAAGCCGGGATACTGAGTATTATGATTGAGGAAATAGAGCGCGAAGGCTTGACATTGATGCACCTGCGCAATGTGCCTACCAATCCCGATTGCCTGGGAAAAGATGCACTGGCCAACGAACCGGACATCAAACAGGTATTTATCACCGGAGTGACCGATACCGAGAACCTGGAACGCACGCTCTATATCATCCGCAAGAAGATAGAGAAACGAATCAACCATAAAGATTTCTACGTGGTTTCGCTGTCCAGCAAAAACATTATATATAAAGGTATGCTCTCGTCCATGCAGGTACGCGAGTATTTCCCGGACTTGACACAACCCTATTTCACCAGCGGGCTGGCATTGGTACACTCCCGTTTCAGCACCAACACATTCCCCACATGGAGCCTTGCCCAACCCTTCCGCCTGTTGGCGCACAATGGCGAGATCAATACCATCCGTGGCAACCGCGGATGGATGGAAGCGCGGGAAAGTGTGTTGTCTTCTCCGGCACTGGGCGACATAAAGGCCATCCGCCCCATTATACAGCCGGGAATGAGTGACAGTGCATCACTGGATAATGTACTGGAGTTTTTTGTAATGTCCGGTCTGAGCCTGCCACACGCCATGGCAATGCTGGTTCCAGAATCATTCAATGACAAGAACCCCATCAGCGAAGATTTGAAAGCATTCTATGAATACCATTCCATCCTGATGGAACCTTGGGACGGCCCTGCCGCACTGCTATTCAGCGACGGACGCTTTGCCGGGGGTATGCTGGACCGTAACGGTCTGCGCCCCGCCCGCTACCTCATTACCAACAATGACATGATGGTAGTGGCAAGTGAAGTAGGCGTAATGGACTTTGAACCGGGAGAAATAAAAGAAAAAGGACGCCTGCAACCGGGTAAAATCCTGATGATTGATACCGAGCAGGGCAAAATATATTATGACGGCGAGTTGAAAGAGCAACTGGCATCTGCCAAGCCTTACCGCAACTGGTTATCGACCAACCGCATAGAACTGGATACCCTGAAAAGCGGACGTAAAGTAGATAACAAAGTGGCAGATTACGAGCGTATGCTGAGAACTTTCGGCTTCTCACGCGAGGACGTGGAACGCACCATCATGCCCATGTGCAACACCGGCGCGGAGCCCACAGCATCTATGGGTAACGACACCCCGCTGGCCGTGCTATCGGATAAGCCGCAACTGTTGTTCAACTACTTCCGCCAGCAATTTGCACAGGTTACCAATCCTGCCATCGACCCCATCCGTGAAGAGTTGGTAATGTCACTGTCCGAGTACATCGGGGCAGTAGGCATGAACATATTGGTGCCCAATGAAAGCCATTGCAAAATGGTGCGCCTCCCCCATCCCGTGCTGAATAATACACAGCTTGACATTCTGTGCAACATCCGCTATAAAGGTTTCAACACCATCAAACTGCCCATCGTATTCCAGGTGAGCAAAGGAAAAGCCGGATTGCAGGAAGCATTGACCAACCTCTGCAAACAAGCGGAACAATCGGTAACAGATGGCGTGAACTATATTATTCTGAGCGACCGTTCCGTAGATGCCGAACACGCAGCCATCCCTTCCCTGCTTGCCGTGAGCGCAGTGCATCATCATCTGATCTCTGTTCAGAAACGTGTACAGACTGCCTTGATTGTAGAAAGCGGCGAGATTCGCGAAGTAATGCACGCAGCGTTACTCTTGGGATATGGTGCAAGCGCCATCAATCCGTACATGGCATTCGCCGTACTGGACAACTTAGTAAAAAAAGGCGAAGTGCAAATGAATTATGAGACAGCCGAGAAGAACTATATCAAAGCCATCCGCAAAGGCCTGTTCAAGATTATGAGCAAGATGGGTATCTCTACGATCCGTTCTTACCGCGGCGCGAAGATTTTTGAAGCGGTGGGCGTAAGCGAAGAACTGTTGAGAAGTTATTTCGGTACTCAGATGTCAAGCATCGGCGGCATCCGCCTGGAAGAAGTGGCCCGGGATGCCATCGCCATGCACGATGCAGGATTTGCAGCCAAAGAAGTGAGCGACATTCTCCCCCACGACGGTCTGTTCTCCTTCCGCAAAGACGGAGTGAAACACGCCTGGAATCCCGAAACGATCTCCACGCTGCAACTGGCTACCCGACTGGGGAGTTACAAGAAATTCAAAGAATTTACCACTATGGTGGACGCCAAAGAATCGCCCATCTTCCTGCGCGATTTCTTCGGATATAAGAAGAATCCGATCTCTATTGACAAGGTGGAGCCGGTGGAAAATATCGTGAAGCACTTTGTTACAGGAGCCATGTCCTTTGGCGCCATCAGCAAGGAAGCGCACGAAGCCTTGGCACTTGCCATGAACAAACTGGGTGCACGCAGCAACACCGGCGAGGGCGGCGAAGACAGCGACCGCATCACCGGCACGCACGACGGCATCTCCCTGTGCAGCAAAACCAAACAGATTGCCTCCGGACGTTTCGGAGTCACCGCCGAATATCTGGTCAATGCAGAAGAAATACAGATCAAGGTGGCCCAAGGAGCCAAGCCGGGTGAAGGCGGACAGTTGCCGGGATTCAAGGTGGACGAAGTGATTGCAAAGACCCGCCACTCCATTCCGGGCATCTCGCTGATCTCTCCCCCGCCCCATCACGATATTTACTCCATCGAAGACCTCGCACAGTTGATTTTCGACCTGAAGAACGTAAATCCGAAAGCGAAAATCAGCGTGAAGCTGGTAGCCGAGAGTGGCGTGGGTACGATTGCCGCCGGGGTGGCAAAGGCGAAAGCCGACCTGATTGTCATATCGGGAGCCGAAGGAGGTACAGGCGCCTCTCCTGCATCGAGCATGCGCTATGCAGGTATTTCCCCCGAAATAGGTTTGAGCGAAACCCAACAAACACTGGTACTGAACGGTCTGCGCGGACAAGTGAAATTGCAAGTGGACGGCCAGTTGAAGACCGGACGGGACATTATAGACATGGCTTTGCTGGGAGCCGAAGAATTTGGTTTCGGCACCACCGCCCTCATCGTACTGGGCTGCGTGATGATGCGCAAATGCCACACCAACACCTGTCCCGTAGGCGTAGCCACCCAAGACGAGGAATTGCGCAAACGCTTCCGCGGACACTATGAATATGTGGTGAACTACTTCACTTTCCTAGCCCAAGAAGTGCGCGAGTACCTTGCTGAAATGGGATTCACCCGGCTGGAAGACATCATAGGTCGCACGAACCTGATAGAAATAAAACAAGCGGCTGCCGGACAGAAGACCTCTTTGCTGGACTTCAGCAAGCTGCTGCATAAAGTAGAAAACGGAGCAGCCATACACAACGTAACAGAACAAAAACACGACATCACCCACGTGAAAGACGTAACCATGATAGCCGCCGCCAAGGATGCGCTGGAAAACGGAAAGGAAGTCTCACTGGAGTATGCCATTGCTAACACGGATCGTTCGGTAGGCGCCATGCTGTCCGGAGCCGTTGCCAAGAAATACGGTCACGCAGGTTTGCCGGACCAGACCATCAACGTGAAGTTCAAAGGCTCGGCCGGGCAGAGCTTCGGTGCATTCCTTACCCATGGCATCTGTTTCAAACTGGAAGGTGAGGCAAACGACTATCTGGGCAAGGGACTGAGCGGCGGACGCATTGCCGTGCTTCCCCCCATGCGCAGCAACTTTGAAGCGGAGAAGAATACCATCGCCGGAAACACCGGACTGTATGGCGCTACCAGCGGAGAGGTGTACATTAACGGTCGTGTAGGTGAGCGTTTTGCCGTGCGCAACTCCGGAGTCATTGCCGTGGTGGAAGGAGTGGGCGACCACTGTTGCGAGTACATGACCGGCGGACGCGTGGTGGTACTGGGCGAGACGGGCCGAAACTTTGCTGCCGGTATGAGTGGCGGTGTGGCTTATGTGTGGGATAAGAATCACAACTTCGACTATTTCTGCAACATGGAGATGGTAGAGTTGTCCCTCATCGAGGAAGCGTCTTATCGCAAGGAGTTGCACGAATTGATCCGTCAGCACTATTTGTACACCGGTTCCAAACTGGCACGCACCATGCTGGATGACTGGAATCACTATGTGGACGAATTTATCCAGATAGTGCCGATAGAATACAAACGGGTGTTGCAGGAAGAACAGATGCGCAAGTTGCAGCAAAAGATTGCTGATGTGCAGAGAGATTATTAAGAGAGAATGCTATATATGTTGAAACAAAAGTTAGTCACTGTAGGGGCGGGTTCCAAACCCGCCCGAATACACAGAGCTAATGACTTGGCATCGTGCAAAAACAATTTTGCCATCCCTTTGCCCGTAGGGGCGGATTGAATCCGCCCGTATACATAAAGTAATTGCTATCGGGCGGATTCAATCCGCCCCTACAGCAAATGGATACGCCAATTATTCTCAACATAGCCCATCTCTTGCATCAACCAACTAATTAACAGGAAAAAAACAAAAAACGATATGGGAAATCCAAGAGCATTTTTAACCATCCCCCGTCAGGAAGCGGGCTACCGTCCCGTCCATGACCGTATCTCCGACTACGGAGAAGTAGAACAGACATTGAACAGCCGCGACCGCAAACTCCAAGCATCACGCTGCATGGATTGCGGAGTACCCTTCTGCCACTGGGCTTGCCCGCTGGGCAACAAACAACCCGAATGGCAAGACGCCCTCTCCAAAGGAAAATGGGAAGAAGCCTACAAACTTCTGAACGAAACCAACGACTTCCCCGAATTTACGGGCCGCATCTGCCCCGCCCTTTGCGAAAAGAGTTGCGTACTGAAACTGAGCATCGACTCCCCCATCACCATCCGCGAGAACGAAGCCGCCATTGCCGAAGCCGCCTTCCGCGAAGGCTACATCAAGCCCCGCCACATAGAACGCAACGGCAAGAAAGTAGCCATCATCGGCGCCGGACCCGCCGGAATGGCAGCAGCCAACCAATTAAATTGGAAAGGATACGAAGTAACCGTGTTCGACAAGAACGAAGCCCCCGGCGGACTGCTCCGCTATGGCATCCCCAACTTCAAGCTGCACAAACCCATCATCGACCGCCGCACCCGCCTGATGGAAGAAGAAGGAATCATCTTCAAACTGGGCAGTGACATCGACGTGCAACACCTGCCCGAAGGTTTCGACGCCTACTGCATTTGCACCGGAACGCCTACCGCCCGCGACCTCAACATCCCGGGACGAGAACTGAAAGGCATCCACCCGGCACTGGAAATGCTGGCACAGCAAAACCGCATCCTTGCCGGAATGACCTTCCCCAAGGAGCAACTGGTCAACGCCAAAGGCAAGAAAGTCCTGGTGATCGGTGGCGGGGACACAGGCAGCGACTGCATCGGAACGAGCAACCGGCAGGGCGCAGTGAGCGTAACCCAAATCGAGATCATGCCCCAGCCGCCCGTAGACCATAATCCCGCTACCCCGTGGCCGCAGTGGCCCGTGGTACTGAAAACCACTTCTTCGCACGAGGAAGGATGCAGCCGTCGCTGGTGTCTCTCCTCCAACAAATTCTTGGGCAAAAACGGCAAGGTATGCGGCGTGGAAGTAGAAGAAGTAGAATGGTTACCCAGTCCCGACGGGGGACGTCCCGTGATGCACCCCACCGGAAAAGTAGAGGTAATAGAAGCCGACTTGGTACTACTGGCAATGGGTTTCCTGAAACCGGAGCAACCCCAATTTGCCGAAAATGTATTCGTAGCAGGAGATGCCGCCAGCGGAGCCAGCCTGGTAGTACGTGCCATTGCCAGCGGACGGAAAGCGGCAGCGGATATAGACAGCTATCTGAGTAAATAGCATTCCCGGCTACCTGTAGGGGCAGATTGAATCTGCCCGATTACATTCTGAAAGATGTATTCGTGTATGCATTACTCCCAAGGTCGTGACCGTTGGTTCGGGCGGATTCAATCCGCCCCTACAGCAAATGTTAGCAACAGCCTCACGTTCCCACTCCGTTATTAGGCGGATTTAGAACCCGCCCCTACAGTGGATCAGGACCAAACAACCGCCGGAGGTACCCACCGCGCAGCCTCCCTCCGGCCTTTAGTGGAAGAGCGTAAAGAAATTTAGCGCTATTTCCGTTAAGAACAAAAAGCTGTTTGAGCGTAGCGAGTTCTTTTTGTTTAGGAAATAGAGTTAAATTTTAGCTCTGGAACGGCAGCCGGCGTTTTTTCTTTTTGTTTCTTTTTCTTTTGTACGCACAAAAGAAAAAGAAAGTCCCCACCAGTACTAATCAATAAAAAACAAATACAACTATGTGTGGAATCGTTGGAATATTCAGAATAAAGCAGCAAACGCAGGAACTGCGTCAGAAAGCACTAAAAATGTCTCAGAAGCTCCGCCACCGCGGACCGGACTGGAGTGGCATCTATGTAGGCAACACCGCCATCCTCGCCCATGAACGCCTCTCGATAGTAGATCCCGAAAGTGGCGGTCAACCCCTCTACAGCCCCGACCGCAAACAGATCCTTGCCGTAAACGGCGAGATCTATAACCACCGTGACCTCCGCGCCAAGTATGCCGGAACCTATGATTTCCAAACGGGAAGCGACTGTGAAGTCATCCTCGCCCTGTACAGGGACAAAGGAATCAACTTTCTGGAAGACCTGAACGGCATCTTCGCCTTCGCCCTCTACGATGAAGAAAAAGACGACTTCCTCATCGCCCGCGACCCCATCGGAGTCATACCTTTATATATAGGCAGGGACTCAGACGGAAAAATCTATTGCGCCAGCGAGCTGAAAGCCCTTGAAGGTTTCTGTGACGAATACGAGCCTTTCCTTCCCGGTCATTACTATTGGGGCAAAGAAGGCAAAATGACCCGTTGGTACACCCGCGACTGGTTTGAATATGATGCGGTAAAGACCAACAGCGCCTATCAGCAGGATGTGCACGATGGCTTGGAAGAAGCCGTGAAACGCCAGTTGATGAGCGACGTACCCTACGGAGTACTCCTCTCCGGCGGTTTGGACAGCTCCGTAATTTCCGCCATCGCCAAGAAATATTCCGGCAAACGCGTAGAAACCGATGACCAGAAAGATGCCTGGTGGCCGCAACTCCACTCCTTCGCCATCGGACTGAAAGGTGCGCCCGACCTGAGCAAAGCACGCGAAGTGGCGGACTACATAGGAACCGTTCACCATGAAATAAACTACACCATTCAAGAAGGACTGGACGCTATCCGCGACGTAATCTACCACATCGAGACATACGATGTTACTACCGTCCGCGCCTCCACCCCGATGTATTTATTGGCGCGTGTCATCAAGAGCATGGGCATCAAGATGGTACTGAGCGGCGAAGGTGCCGATGAAATATTCGGCGGTTATCTCTATTTCCACAAAGCGCCCACGGCTCAGGCTTTTCACGAAGAAACCACTCGCAAACTGAGTAAACTCCACCTGTATGACTGCCTTCGCGCCAACAAATCATTGGCAGCTTGGGGAGTGGAAGGCCGCGTGCCCTTCCTGGATAAAGAATTTCTGGACATTGCCATGCGCCTCAACCCCGAAGCAAAAATGTGTCCCGGCAAGGTTATCGAAAAGAAAATCGTCCGCGAAGCGTTTGCCGATGTATTGCCCGAAAGCGTGGCATGGCGTCAGAAAGAGCAATTCAGCGATGGCGTGGGCTACAACTGGATTGATACCCTGAAAGCCCTCACTGCCGAAAGCGTTACCGACGAACAAATGGCACATGCGGCAGAACGCTTCCCCATCAACACGCCGATGAATAAGGAAGAATATTACTATCGCAGCATTTTTGAAGAACATTTCCCCAGCGAAAGTGCCGCCCGAAGTGTGCCCAGCGTACCCAGTGTAGCTTGTTCTACTGCCGAAGCACTGGCTTGGGATGCAGCTTTCAAGAATCAGAATGAACCTAGCGGACGAGCTATCAAAGGGGTGCACGAGGAAGCTTATTCGTAATCCCATAGCTTAGGGCATCCGGGATTTGCCGTTCATTTCTGCTCCGTTTGATTTATTTCTGAATGGTTATGAATCAATAGTTTAAGGTAAACCTCCACCGTAGGGGCGGATTGAATCCGCCCGAATGCATCCACAGATACACCATTGGGATGTTATCGGGCAGATTCAATCTGCCCCTACGGTGGACGGCAACGCTATTCATTCCCACCCCCGTTATGAACGACATTTTTCGAACCCCATAGTCCCCATAAATAAAAACAAAAGCGGATAACCTTAAAAATTATCCGCTTTTATTTTCTCTGTTTCAAAAGAAAGATATATATTTGCATCGCTTTTTCAAAGAAGCACTTGCAAAAGGGAAATAGAGTCTTGCCGAAATGGCTCAGTTGGTAGAGCAATTCATTCGTAATGAATAGGTCCCCGGTTCGAGTCCGGGTTTCGGCTCTCCTTTCAATCAGTAACCAAACTTAAAAAGTTTAGTTACTGATTTTTTTATGATTACTTCACCACAAAACCTCTCTTATCCAAGTAAGCCTTGAACCGATGCAGGTATTCTTCATCAGGACCGGCAAAGAAAGAAACTCCGGAAGCTCCATTATTATATGCTTCATCCAGTGCTTCTTCAAAAGTGTCCTTAATATCCCCAAACATCAACCCTGCATAAATCTTAGCACGACCATCAACCGTTTCAACACTCTCCTTTACCGAGCGACCAATCCATTCAGGACCTTCATAATAGAATTTATTATAAATCATCGGATAATAAGCATCCAGCGACCACTGTCCCCAATCCTGGCGCACCATGTGCCTGGCCATAGACGGTCCGGGGAATACGGCAGCAGAAATAGTTTTATGATCGGCTTTCACTGCTTTCGTAATGGCATCGACCACGCGGGTGATGGCATCCAGACGGAAGTTAATCCAGCTTTGGTTCTCCATCGGATATTTCAGTTCCAAAGGATCTTGCCCCGTCTGTGCCTTAAACAGTTCACGGCACACGTCACAATAACAGTAATCATATTCGGGCAATTCTTCCTTTTGCTCTATGCCATAGTTCTTCCAAAGGCTGACGGGAAGAATGACATCCGGCATACGTACATAGTCCAAATGCACACCGTCTACGTATGGTTTATGGGCTTCTTTTACGTAATCTTCTGCCAAGTACTCTGCTACTCCCTGATGGTTGGGACAAAGGAAACGGTAGTAGTCCACATAAGCCGGTTTGTCGTAGCATGACTCGCCTTTACGGTTCACAGCATACCAGTCGGGATGCTTGTCCAGCAACTCCCTGCGGTTCATGGTCCATTTCCAGTAATGGGCTTCCAGTCCGGCTTCTTTGCACATGCGGTAGATATTTTCCTCATATCCTTCAAACAACACGCCGGAGATGCCACACTCTTTCAATAATCCGAACCACTTTTGCCATTCGGCATCTGTGCGATTATTGTGAATGCCTGTCCATACCCAGTTCTTGACTTCGCGCTGTGCTATCTTTTCTGTCCGGAAACGGCCTTCGTTATTAATCACATAACGCACTCCCTCGGCAGGGTTCGTGATGGACATCTGATAAGTGTTCTGTGTCGCATCCACTGATATTTCAGCACCGGCAGGAAGGTTCTTCAATTCCTTATCGGTCAGGAAGAACTGTTTGGTGGAGCGCAGATAGTTATGCTGCTTTCCATAATTATCTTGCTGAGCATAGAACATCGCCCAAAGCAATTTGTAAATATCCCGATTGTATGGATAAACCAGTTCATCCTGGGAAGTACCCACCTTCTTGTCTACAAAATAAAGGTATCCCCAACGGTCGGGCATGTGCATATCAATCCGGCCTGTGGGACTCCACACCCAGTTTTCTTCGGGTCCTTTTTCCTTCAGCCATTGCACACGCGAGAAGTTGATGCGCCAGGTGTTGCCCGCTTTCAGCGGGTTATTGAAGTTCATGGTCAATGCCTGGTGAGGGATGGCCATTTCCACACTCCAATATTTATCCTTATCCTTTGATTTATTCAGTGTACCTTCGCAGTGAATGGCCACTTTCAGCCCCGGGCAATCCCATTGCACCATAAAGTTACCGCCGGAACGGTAAGGCTTATCCAGCATCAAGTCGAAAATAACGCCACGGGCATTGGTTTCTATTTCAAAATAGTTCTGTCCGTCGCCATCCGGATCTATGAATACTTCGAAATCGTTATCATAATAAATAATGGTATCCCGTTGGGTAAGGCGGGCTTTGATGTCTTCTTCTTGCAGCACGGCACCCACATAGAGGTATTCATCATCCCACAGCATCTTGGCAGTAGTCTCATACTTGGGGGTGGGAAAGCCTTCGCCGCTGATGTCTACAAAAGGTGCGGTAGACTGAGCTTTCTTCCAGGAAGATTCATCCAACTTTCCATCTATTTTCAGTTTGCCGTCTGCACGGTAACACACGTATGTACGCGGATCGGTAAGGAAACGCTCATACTGTTCAAACAGGCTTTGCGCCATTGCCGGAAAAGTAACCAGCAAGAGTAACAGGGAATAAAAAAGTTTCTTCATATCTATCAATGATCGGATTAATTACTTTCAATTACTTGACCCACGCCACGATACAGTTTCACCGGTCCGTCCAGCAATACTGCCAATACGGTGATCTGTTCATCCTGCACCTGTGGGGGAACATCAATATAAAGGTTTCCGGGTACGGAACTCCAATAATTCTTATTATAAACCTTGTAAGTCAGCATAGCTCCGTTGCCCACTACCCACACACGGTTCACTTTATTTACCAGACCCTTTACCTCCACAGGACCATTCGGTTTATAAGGCAAGTACAGATAAAGAATATCTCCTGCCTTGTTCAACGTAGTATATCCTTGGAAATGCTCGGTAGGAATACCTGCGCGGGTGTCATAAATGGCTTCTTTATGCTTCTTGGTCCAGCGACCGAACTCTTTCAGGATAGCCACCTGTTCTTCGGGAATGCTGCCATCTTCTTTCGGACCGATGTCCAACAACAGATTTCCACCCATACTGAGGCAATCCACAAAGGTACGGAGCAGAATGAACGGGGATTTATAATTGCTATCCGTATGCTGATAGCCCCATGAGTCATTCATAGTCATGCAAAGTTCCCAATATTTATCTTCGGGACGGACTACGGGAACTCCTTGTTCCGGAGTGGCGTAATCACCGTATCCCTGAATACGGGAGTTAACGATCACATTCTTATTATCTGAACGAAGCAAATCTATAATGCCTTTAGAGTTCCATGCTTCCGCACTTTGTTCCCAGTCGCCGTCAAACCAATAAAGATCCGGCTTCCAAGTCTTATTCAATTCTGCCAGTTGACCGAAATTGAATTTATTGAATCTAGCCCAGCGCTCAGGATCATTCTTATAGCGCACTTCCGTGCGTGTCTTATTAGGATAATCGGGGTGCGACCAATCCAGCAAAGAATAGTAGAATCCCAGTTTCAAGTCCTGTTTCCGCACTTCCTTTACAAAAGGAGCAATCAGGTCACGCTTTGCCGGAGTACTTTTTACCACGCTGATATCTCCTACCTTGGTGTCCCACAGAGCCACACCGTCATGGTGCTTGGTAGTGATTACCGTATATTTTGCTCCACTCTCCTTTATCAGGTCCACCCATGCCTTGGGATCATACTTTGAAGCGGTGAAACCTTTTTCCTGCTCCATGTATTCATCATAAGGAAGATAATTATTAAAGAAAGACCAGCTTTCAGACACTCCCCTTACGGAGTAAATTCCCCAATGGATAAAGATTCCCAACTTGGCTTGCGAAAACCATTCCATTCTTTTGTCCTTCTGTTCTGCGGTTTCATTCTGCTGCGGTTCCTGTGCCCGTAAGGGAGAAGCTGCAATAAGCAATCCCAGGAACGCTAACGATACTCGATTTTTTCTCATATTCAAATAGGTTTGATTTATTAGGTTAGCAGGCCGATATTAGTATAATGACGGCTATATCTGGTAGCAAAGATAACGTATTTTTGTATTTCATAAAGAATAATCATAGAAGGTTTTTTAATGGGAGGGCAAATTCTTTAAATTCGCTTCTGTGCAAAACGCTGCACATTATCTTTTTAATTTTTATCTTTGCACATCTAAAACAAAATAAATATGAGTGCAAAGAAAAAGAAACAATCTAATAACCCTCTGAGAATCATTATCATCCTGGCATTGCTGGGACTGATGGCATACAAATACCAGTTATTCGACGGTAAGTTACTTGAGAACCTTCCTAAACCGACAGAAACCGAGCAACCCTCCCCCGGCATATCACCAACTGCCGGTAACAACGGCTCATTAGAAATCCCCGTCATGCAATCCAGTGCCGGCGGACAGATATTGAAACGCAAAGGATATACCCTTTCCTATAATGCCGATTATAAAACTCCGCAATGGGTGGCTTGGGAATTGACCAAGAAAGAAACTACAGGAACGGAAGGACGGACTGATAAATTTCTGCCGGACCCGGATGTGCGAGGTGCTAAAGCTTACACCGGTGACTACACCAAATCGGGCTACGACCGTGGGCACATGGCTCCTGCGGCAGATATGAAATGGAGTCGCCAAGCTATGGAGGAATCGTTCTATTTGAGTAATATTTGTCCCCAAAACCCGAATCTGAATCGTGGGGATTGGAATGACCTGGAAGAACAATCCCGCAAATGGGCTAAAAAATATGGAGCTGTCTATATTACTTGCGGACCGATATATGATACGAAGCGTCCGAAACGAATCGGTAACAATAAAGTAGCTGTGCCGGATGCTTTCTATAAAGTGGTATTGATTAATGATAAGAAGAATCCGCAAGCCATCGGATTTATTTTCCCTAATAAGGCGGGACATAAACCATTAAAGAAGTATATGGTGACGGTAGATAGTGTGGAGAAACGTACTAATATTGATTTCTTTCCTGCCTTGCCGGATGAGATAGAAGATAGGATTGAGGCGGAGTTGGTACAGGAATTGCCATAAATGTGCATTTGGGTGTGGTTTATTTTTGTGGATACTACTCTTTCTACACAAGTGTTTTAACATTTCCAGTAATGATTTCATCCACCGTAGGGGCAGATTGAATCTGCCCGAAAACGATTTGCTTTATCCATTCGGGCGGATTCAATCCGCCCCTACGGTGGATGTTAACAAATTACTTCACCTCCAATACCACAATAGACTTAGCAGGAAGCGTCACCTTCAAATTACCTTTATTTACTTTCGCACCCGTAAATTCTTTCGGAGCAACTACATTAGGTTTTTCAAAGCTATTATAATCACCTATGTTACCAGCAGTCAAAATACGACCTGTAACACTTTTTGCCTTTACATCACCCAGATTCAATTCTATCTCCTGCGAATCCTTCAAATCCACATTAGACAATGAAATATGAATCAACCCGTTTGCATCCCGTGAAGCTGTTGCACTCACCATCGGAACAATACGGTCACCACGCACCACCTTGCGTTCACAGTTCAATTCCATGGGAAGATATGTAGCGTCCTGATGCACCTTATACATCTCAAACACATGATAAGTGGGAGTTAAAACCATCTTATCCTCCTTCGTCAGAATCATAGATTGAAGTACATTAGCAATCTGGGCAATATTTGTCATCTTAATACGGTCTGTGTATTTATGGAAAACATCCAGCGTCAAAGAAGCCACAAAAGCATCGCGCAATGTGTTTTGTTGATACAGGTGACCGCGTATAGTACCCGGTTCTTCATCCCACCAGGTTCCCCATTCGTCCACCATCAAACCAATCTGCTTCTTCGGATCGTATTTATCCATGATAGCCATGTGTTTTTTCAAAACCGATTCTATTTCAAGGCACTTGCCCATTGTCCAGTAATAATCGTCAGTAGAGAACTGAGTAGCAGAACCTTTGCTTCCATCCCACCCCATTACTGTATAATAATGTAAAGAGATACCCGCCATGCGATGTCCCACGTTCTTCATCAACACCTCCGTCCAGTCATAATCATAATCACTGGCACCACTGGCAATCTTAAACAAATGATTACCATCATAATTGCGGCAATAAGTAGAGTAACGGCGATACAAATCAGCATAATACTCGGGACGCATGCTGCCACCACAGCCCCAACTTTCATTGCCTACGCCGAAGAACTTCACATTCCAAGGCTTTTCACGACCATTCTCTTTACGCAGTTTTGCCATGGGGCTACCTTGTTCCGAAGTCATGTATTCCACCCACTTAGCCATTTCTTCCACACTTCCGCTACCCACATTGCCACTGATGTAGGGCTCACAACCTATCAGTTCACACAAGTTCAGAAACTCGTGCGTACCAAAACTATTATCTTCTACCGTTCCCCCCCAGTTGTTATTCACCATTCGGGGACGATTCTCTTTCGGACCGATACCATCCATCCAATGATATTCATCGGCAAAGCAACCACCCGGCCAGCGAAGTACAGGCACTTTCAAGTCCTTCAAAGCCTGAAGCACATCATTACGATAACCTTGGGTGTTGGGGATACTGGAATTTTCACCTACCCACAGACCTCCGTAGATACAAGTACCCAAGTGCTCTGCAAACTGCCCGTAAATATGCTTGCTGATAATCTCCTTTCCCTGATCGGGATGTACATTGATGGTCGCTTTTTGCTGGGCAAATACAGGCATTGCAGCGAACAATGCCAAGCCCATAAGTGTATTTTTCATGATAAAAACTAAAATAATTAATATGTTATTTAATGGTTTCGCTTTTTAATGTGTCAAATATACACTTTTTACGGCAATATCGGAGTGGACAAAAATGTATTTTTAGGGGTACAAAATCGTCAAATGTAGAATTAAACAGGATATTTGTCTATATTTGCACTCAAATTAAGCCCTAGTGAACAAAATGAATAAAAAGAAACGCAATATTTTATGGATCGTTATCCTGATAATTGTTCTTGCCGGAGCAGGCGGTGCGGGAACTGTATATTACTATTTCTTCACCAAACAGCTCCGCATTTCAAAGACTACCTATATTTATATAGACCGCAATGATAATATAGACTCCGTATATCATAAAATAACCGAAGCCGGAAAGCCCCAAAACATGCTGGGCTTTCAGTTCTTGGCAAAAAGAGAGAAATATGGTAATGCAATACGTACAGGACGCTATGCTATCCATCCGGGGGATGATATGCGCCATCTGTTCCGCCGCCTTTCTATGGGCTATCAAACTCCCATCAACCTGACTGTACCCAGTGTGCGGACTTTGGACAGAATGGTACGTGCCGTCTCACGCCAACTCATGATTGATTCCCTGGACATTGCCAACTTACTGGCGGATAGTGCTTATTGTTCTAAAATGGGTTACAACAAGGAAACACTTCCTTCACTTTTTATCCCCAACACCTATGAGGTATATTGGAATATGAGTGCAGATGCATTCATGAAACGCATGGAAAAGGAACATGCCGCCTATTGGAATAATGAAAGATTAAAAAAAGCGGAAAGTATCGGTCTTACTCCCAATGAAGTAGCTACTTTGGCGTCCATTGTAGAAGAAGAAACTGCCAACGGAGCAGAGAAGCCGATGGTAGCAGGACTTTATATCAACCGGTTGAATAAAGGAATGTTGCTGCAAGCAGACCCGACTGTGAAATTCGGATTGCAAGAATTCGGACTGAAACGTATTCTGAATAAACATCTGGAAGTCGATTCCCCTTATAATACTTACAAATATGCAGGATTACCTCCCGGACCTATCCGCATTCCGTCCATTCAAGGATTAGAGAGTGTATTGAACTACGCCCACCACAACTACATTTATATGTGCGCCAAAGAAGACTTCTCAGGCACACACAATTTTGCAGCTACATTGTCACAGCACATGGCAAATGCCCGTAGATACCAACAGGAATTGAACCGAAGAAAGATTAAATAGCAGCAGAGTAGATTAAAGAAATCTTCTATATTGTCCTTTCGTGCCTGTAGCCTTGCCATACTGTACGGCATGAACAGGACAAACATGATAACACGCCAAGCACTGAGTACAATTAGTTCCCCAGGCAGGACGATCCGTTACTTTTATATTATGTACAGGGCATGCTTTTTCACACTTCTTACAAGCAATGCAGGCATCCGTAGCATGAAAGGGTTTAGGTGACATCAAAAAAGCATTGAAAAGCGGACGAAGCAGATACGTTTTAGTAAAAGGCACTGCACCCTCGTGGCAATTAAATCGCTTCATTTGCACTCCGCGAGCTAATTCCTCATTTATAAACTGCAAGCGGGCTGTCGCATTCTGCACTTTCTGATCTTCTATATCCTTGGGGTCCACATCAAAACCAGGTAAAGAAACATAAGTATTCGGCATAGTAACCGAATAACCTGCTGCACACTTCCAACCTTTCTGACGGACAGCAGCGGATAAAACCTGAGCAGTCCGTCCCGTGTCGTCACCGCAAGTGCAGACAAAGAAAAGGTATCCCGGTTTACTCATCTTTAACTGATGAATAAAACGAAGTACAATCTTAGGAGGCCCCCATGCATAAACGGGAAAAACAAATCCTACCTTCTCTCCTGCTTTCAGAGTGTACTCCTTATTTTCATTTATTTCTTCAGCGATGGACAACAGTTCTTCTCTCTGGCCTTCTGCCAACTGTCGCGCTACCCAAGCCGAATTACCTGTACCCGAAAAATAAAATATCATATCCGTATGTTTTTGTAAAAAAGAAGCGATGCTAATCTTTTGAATTAGCATCGCCTTATAATGAAGCCGCACCAGTGATGCGATGAAACTCCGAATGACAGGTTTTGAGTGCTCTCCCCCTTTGTAATCCACCGGCATAAATGCTACCCGAAGGCGTGGCCCGCCATTGGAAGATGAAGCTGTGTCTCGGTTTTCAGATTAGTTTGATGAGTTTCCCAATCCAACTAATGCGGCTCGCTTTTCATCTCTTTCTGTATGACAAATATACGCCCTTTTTATGATATAACCAAGCATATAGAGGAATTTGTTTGTTAAAAATAATAAGTAATTGACTAAGTATCTGTCATTCTGTTTATTGATATTTCCTACAGGCAGAAACTTTATCCTTTTCCGTTTCCCTATTCACCATATTATCATCTAAAAAGACACTTTATAAACATAGCGGCAACCATAAAAGTTCATCGTTTTACATAGAATAACAAAAAAAGGAGCAACCTCATCGAAGTTGCTCCTTTAGTAAATCTGTATATTACCGCTTGGAAATATTAAGCTGCTTTTGCCTTAGCAACAACTGCTTTGAATGCTTCCGGGTGGTTCATGGCTAAGTCAGCCAAAACCTTACGGTTGATTTCGATACCTGCTTTGTGCAATGCACCCATCAATTTAGAATAAGACATTCCTTCCAGACGGGCAGCAGCGTTGATACGCTGAATCCACAATGCACGGAAATTACGTTTCTTGTTCTTACGGTCACGGTATGCGTAGGTCAAACCCTTTTCCCAAGTGTTTTTTGCTACTGTCCATACGTTCTTTCTTGCACCAAAGTAACCTCTGGTCAGACCTAAAATTTTCTTTCTTCTTGCTCTTGAAGCAACATGATTTACTGATCTTGGCATAGTTTTAATTCTTTTTGAATGTTAGCGCCCCTGTTTCACACAGCGAACTTAAAGCTAAAGACATTCGGTTAATACTTTAAATAATACGTTTACGCTTTTTTTAGATTACTTCATGCAAAGAAGTTCCTTTACCTGATCCAAGTTAGCATTAGCTACTAAGCCTGAGTGTACAAGGTTTCTTTTCTGCTTTTTAGTCTTCTTAGTCAAAATGTGACTGTGAAAAGCGTGCTTTCTTTTGATTTTACCTGTTCCGGTAAGAGCGAATCTTTTTTTAGAACCGGAGTTAGTCTTGATCTTTGGCATCTTGTTTTAATTTTAAATAATTATTATTCAAATGGTGGCAACGCACTATACCGGCGCGTTACGCACTCTTTCTTTTATTCATCTGTTTCATCCGCTTTCTTCGGAGCTTCCTTCTTAGGAGCAGGAGCAGCATCTTTCTTGGGTGCACTTACCTTCTTGGGTGCCAGAGAAATAGTCATTCTCTTTCCTTCCAACAACGGCATTTGCTCTACTTTGGCATATTCCTCCAAGTCATTGGCAAAACGAAGTAATAACACTTCACCTTGTTCCTTAAACAGGATAGAACGGCCTTTAAAGAATACGTATGCTTTTACCTTGTCTCCGTCCTGCAAGAATCCGATGGCATGTTTCAACTTGAAGTTGTAATCATGATCATCTGTCTGAGGTCCGAAACGGATTTCTTTTACGCTTACCTTAACTTGTTTAGCCTTTTGTTCCTTTTGACGTTTCTTTAGTTGATAAAGAAATTTAGAATAATCAATAATTCTACAAACCGGAGGAACAGCATTGGGTGAAATTTCAACTAAGTCAGCTTCGTGCTCTTCAGCCAGTTTCAAGGCTTGAGCTATCGGATAAACTGCTGGTTCTACATCGTCGCCCACTATGCGGACTTCTTTGGCACGAATCTGTTCATTGATTCGGTGCTGATCTTTTAATCTGTCATTCTTCATTAAAAAACTATTAGTTCCTGTTTGTTTTTCTTTATTTAATTAGTTATTTCTTTATCAAAACACAAAAGGTTACACAAATGTTTATCAATGTGTTCTTTTGCAAACGGCTGCAAAGTTACCATTTATTTATCATATTAGAAACTTCTTCGGAAACATTTTTTCCAAATTCTGCAATTTTCATGGTTCCTTTGTCGCCTTCGCCTTGTTTACGGACTGCAACTTCGCCGTTTTCGGCTTCTTTCTCACCTACAATCAGCATGTAAGGAATACGTTTCATTTCGTTGTCACGAATCTTACGGCCAATCTTTTCGTTACGGTCATCTACAATGGCACGAACATCAAATTTTCTCAGTTCAGCTTTCACGCTCTCTGCATATTCATTGAATTTCTCTGAGATAGGCAGGATAGCCACTTGCTCAGGAGTCAGCCACAACGGGAATTTACCTGCTGTATGTTCAATCAATACGGCTACAAAACGTTCCATGGATCCGAACGGCGCGCGGTGAATCATTACAGGACGGTGCTTCTGGTTATCAGAACCCATATATTCCAACTGGAAACGTTCGGGCAAGTTATAGTCTACCTGGATAGTACCCAACTGCCAACGGCGGCCAATGGCATCTTTCACCATAAAGTCCAGTTTAGGACCATAGAATGCAGCTTCCCCATATTCTACTTTGGCTTTCAATCCTTTTTCTTCGCAAGCTTCTACGATAGCGCGTTCTGCTTTTTCCCAGTTTTCATCGCTACCGATATATTTTTCACGATTTACTTTGTCACGCAAAGAGATCTGTGCTTCAAAGTTCTCAAAGTTCATGGACTTGAACACGATAGAGATAATATCCATCACACGGAGGAATTCATCTTTTACCTGATCGGGACGGCAGAAAATATGTGCATCATCCTGAGTAAAGCTGCGTACACGGGTCAATCCATGCAACTCACCACTTTGCTCATAGCGACACACTGTTCCAAATTCTGCAATACGCAAAGGCAGGTCCTTATAAGAACGCGGAGTGTTCTTGTAAATCATACAGTGATGCGGGCAGTTCATCGGTTTCAAGAAGTATTCCTCACCTTCTTCCGGTGTATGGATAGGTTGGAATGAGTCTTTACCGTATTTAGCGTAGTGTCCTGAAGTGATATACAACAGTTTGTTACCAATAGGCGGACACATTACTTCCTGATAATCGTAACGAGCCTGAATGCGGCGCAAGAAATCCTGCAAACGGATACGCAGTGCAGTACCCTTGGGCAACCACATCGGAAGTCCCTTACCTACTGTATCCGAGAACATGAACAAGTCCATCTCCTTACCTATCTTACGGTGGTCACGCTTCTTGGCTTCTTCCAGCATAGCCAGATATTCATCCAGCATTTTCTTTTTCGGGAAAGTAATACCATAGATACGGGTCAACTGCTTGCGGTCTTCCTGTCCTCTCCAGTAAGCACCGGCTACAGAAAGCAGCTTGATAGCCTTGATAGGAGCAGTAGACACCAAGTGCGGGCCACGGCAAAGGTCGGTAAATGCACCTTGTGTATAAGTAGTAATGTGACCGTCTTCCAGTTCGGAGATCAATTCACATTTATAAGTTTCACCTCTTTCGCCGAACTTCTTTAATGCATCTTCCTTGGCAATACTCTGACGCACCAATTCTTCTTTCTTTGCTGCCAATTCAGCCATCTTAGCTTCAATAGCAGGCAAATCCGAATCTTTAATGGTAGCCTCTCCCGGATCTACATCATAGTAGAAACCGTTCTCAATAGCGGGACCGATACCGAACTGAATGCCCGGATAAAGTTCCTGCAAAGCTTCTGCCAGCAAGTGGGCACTGGTGTGCCAAAAAGCATGCTTGCCTTGTTCGTCTTCCCATTTGTAGAGAACAAAATTTGCATCTTCATTGATGGGACGCGATAAATCAATTGTTTCACCATTCACTGCACAAGCCAAAACATCTTGTGCCAAGCGTGAACTGATACTTTCTGCAATCTGCAGGCCAGTAACTCCTTCGTTATACTCACGAACAGAGCCGTCGGGGAATGTTATCTTTATCATAATCTTCTATTTATTTTCTCTCTTGAGGATGCAAAAATAGCGAAATCTTTTTGACTTATCCTCTTTTTAGCAAAAAAATGTTATTCTTTTCGTTCAGTGAAACGTTTTATAATATTATAAGCGGAGAAAAGTCCCAACTCACCCGCCTTGCTCAGGTCTTGAATACCTTGTTTGTTATTTCCGAGGAAGATGTGTGTCAATCCACGGTTGAAATAAGCATCGGCAAATTTAGGATCCAGTTGGATGGCTCTGTCATAATCAACTATCGCCGCACGGTAATCTTTCAAAATAGAAAGCACATTACCTCTATTATAATAAGCATACACAAAATCGGGAGCCAGTTCGATAACTTTATCCAAATCATGTTTCACCATTTCATAATCAACTGCCTTTACAGAAGTTTTTTCATCCGGATTGGCTTTCAGGTCGTATTCCTTCTCCATCTTCTGATACTCCAACTGCTTGTAACGGATCAGAGCACGATTGAAGTATGCCGGGAAGAAGTTACTTTCCTCATTAATCGCCTGGTTCAAGTCTTCAACAGCACTGGCAAAGTCCTGTACCAAATAGAAATCCAGCGAACGGGCAAAACGCTTGTTCACATCATTCGGATTGGCAACAATCGCAGCAGTCTGTTCGTCAATGGATGCAAAATGCTTTGTGGCTTGTTCTTCTGTCAACGGAGCTTCCTCATTCGTTATAATCAGACGATTGGGGAATGCCTTCTGACTGTTCAAGGTTTCTATATACTTATAATAGTTGACTTGCCGTTTCACATCATCGTGCTTTTCATAATAAGTCAGCACGAACATGGGCTGCGGAGTGATGTTCACATTCTTATCCTGCACGCGACCACGGTAGTTGCTCTTGTATTTTTCTTCTCCTTCTTCATTATCAGCCACCACAATCTTGCGGTAGTTATTCATGTTCTTATCAGACTTCTTTCGGGTTTTGTCATGCTCCGTATTATCAGCAGTCTGATTATTGGGATCTACTCCATTTTGTTTATCCAACTGTGCTTTCAGCACCTTGAATTCATCGGCATCAGCACCCTTCACGTCACCCATCTTTCTACGTGCTTGCGCTCTGTACTGATAACCGACCAAGAAATTAGGATACTCGTCAATCACTTTTGAATAGTCTCTGATAGCCCCCTTATAATCTCCGGTCTGATCGAGCAATAAGCCACGATTGAAATAGGCCATCATATTATCCGGTTCCATTTCGATCACGAAGTTGAAGTCTTCAATGGCACGGTTATCATCACCCACCTGCGCGCGCAATAAACCCCGGTTATAATGGCCGATAAAATTATTAGGATCAATATCCAAAGCAATATCATAGTCACTCATTGCTCCCCTCAGGTTATTCTGATGGTAACGGGCCAAAGCACGATTGATATACACTCCTGAGTTTCGGGTAGAGAGACGGATAGCCTGATCAAAATCAGACTCCGCATCCTTATATTTCTGCTGCTGCAATCTCAGAATGGCACGGCTAGCCCATGTGTCCGCATCATAACGATCTATTTCAATGGCCCGGCCAAAATCTTTTTCTGCTGCAAGTGTATCCTTTTGCTTCAAGTCTACTTCTCCGCGCATCAGATATGCCTTGGTGTATTTGGGAGAGATGGCGATCAACTTATCCAGATCATTTTTTGCTCCCTTATAATCTTCCTGCCTGATGCGGCACAAAGCCATATTGTGCCACACTCCTATGTTTTCAGGGTCAAACTCCAGAGCCTTTGTATAATCGTCTATGGCTCCGGCATAGTTATCCTGCTGAATACGTGCCAATCCACGTACCTGATAAGCACTCACGACAAACGGATTGCGTTCTATCGCTTCCGAACAGTCTTTCTCCGCTCCCTGGAAATCATCCAGATTAATCTTTGCCAATCCTCTATAAAAATAAGGATCGGACAAATAGGGCTTTGCATTGATTACCTGGTTAAAATACTGGATGGAAAGGACATAGTCCTCAAAATAAAGCGCATTACGCCCTATCGCCATCACCCTGTCCGTGTTAATCTGAGCAGAAGCCAGTACAGGGAACAACATTAATAATGTATAGAGTATCCGTTTTATCATTTTGTCTTCATCAAAAAACATTTTTCACCACGGATAACACAGGCTTTCACAGATTTCATGATCGACATTCATTGTTTTACCTGTATAAATCTGTGTTGTCTGTAGTGCATTGATCACAGTACCGGAGCTATCATTTTACAGTTTTCACTTTATAAGAACAACGCGCCTTGCCTTTCAGCATCGCACCCAATTTGCCCTTAATCATTTGTTTGCGCAAAGCTGAAAGATGATCTATGAACATTTTTCCATCCAAATGGTCAAATTCATGTTGCATCACCCTTGCCAGATAGCCTTCTACCCATTCATCGTGTTCTTTCAAATCCTCATCCAGATAGGTCACATGAATGCGGTCGGGACGTTTCACTGGTTCGTGAATTCCGGGTAAACTCAAGCATCCTTCTTCCATGCTTACTTCTTCTTCTCCGGTTTCTATGATATGTGGATTTATATAAGCACGACGAAAATCTTTAAATTCAGGCAATTCATCAGACATAACATCCAGGTCGATAGTCACAACACGAATGGGCAATCCCACCTGCGGAGCAGCCAGACCGACGCCATCTGCACGGTTCATAGTTTCAAACATGTTTGCTATCAACTCTTTCAAATTTGGATAATCCGGCGTAATATCTTCTGCTTCCTTACGCAGAACCGGTTGTCCGTACACATAAATAGGTAATATCATTTCTCTTAATTTGTTTTTATTTGTTTAATAAACTCTTTGTTTCCAAGTACGATTGCAAGATTATGGTCGCACTTATCTCATCCACCAATGCCTTATTTTGCCTGTCTTTCTTCTTCAGTCCGCCGTCAAGCATGGCCTGATGGGCTAATACGGAAGTAAATCGCTCATCTACAAATTCAACAGGCATATTAGGCAGTTTTTTCTTTAATTGATTGACAAACGGAACAATATTACGCATATTTTCCGATTCCTGATTATTCATTTGTTTGGGGTGGCCAACAATAATACGCTCCACAGGCTCTTTTTCTACATATTTTAGAATAAAGTCCAGTAGTTCGTGTGTAGGAACAGTAGTCAAACCATTTGCTATAATCTGCAAAACATCCGTCACAGCTACACCCGTGCGTTTCTTACCATAATCTATCGCTAATATTCTACTCATAACTAGAGTGCAAAAATACAAATTAATTCCATACCTATTTTATATATAAAGATTAAAATATGCTTTTTCAATAGTTTTTTTCAAAGAAACGACTCATTTAAGCCAATTTTGTTTGTTATTTAAAAAATAGTACTTATTTTTGCACCGATTATGTGGTTCATTGTAAGGTCCACATATCATTGAATGGAAAACAAGTAATTGTTATAAAATGAAAAAAAGGAGCTCTGCAATAGGAGTTTTATATAGATGTTTGTTGTACTGTATGAGTATCATGTTGTTTGCCGCAATTCCAATTAAAGGTTTTGGACAATCAACAGGGGAATTAACAACAGACAGTCTTGTTAAAATGGGCTTTGAAAATGTGAGATGGACAGAGACTCCTAAAGAGAGAGTTTATGTTGTTGAGAACAGTACTTACAAGATTCAAGCATTAGGTATCAGAAAGGCTGTAGATATCATACAGGAAATGGGACTACCTAAAGACAAACCATGTAAGTTGATTGTTACCAATTATAACATTCCTCAAGTTTCACTAACCTATCAGCCGATTGCGGGTGATACAACAATAGTAAATGGAGAGGACTGGAAAGTTAGTTACAATATAGATGATAGTTGGAATGAAGTAAAGAAAGTAAAGAAGAAAAACAGTTCGCTGTTTAAAGTAGATATATTGGTATATCCGCAGCTATACTTTAAGAATTATATCATTACACAGATATATCAAGTATTGTTGGAGTTTAGCCCGGCGGTAGAAGTTTCACTTTGGCCAGGAATGAAATTAACGGGACAACTTGTTTTGCCTGTATATAATGATGGTTATGGAAAGGCTGCAGGAAAAGTTCACCCGGGATATTTAACAATAGCGCAAAAGTTCCGGTTACCATACAATATACAAGGTACGGCAACTGTTGGTGCATTTGATTATGATACATATGGTGCAGATTTAAATCTGTTTTATCCGTTTAAGGATGAACGGTTTTCCTTAGAAGGAAGATTGGGTTATGTTGGATTCGGATATTGGGATGGATTTAAACTTCACTATAATGATAAGTACACTACTTATTGGTCTGTAGGAGGTAACTTTTATTGGCCAAGGTATAATACACAGTTTAAGGTGAGAGCTGAACAATATTTATTAAAAGAAAAGGGAGTAAGATTCGAAATGATTAGACATTTCCGTTATGTTTCTATCGGCTTTTATGCAGTAAAGGCTGAACATGCAAATAGTAATGGGGGTTTTAAGTTCTTCGTAGCTTTGCCACCTTATAAATATAAAAGGCATAAATATATACCAAGAGTTTCCACATCTTTAGGTACAGGTATTACTTATAATGCAGGAAATGAAAAGTATTATTATCAGATGCCCTATAGTAACGCAAGTGAAAATATGATGCAACAAAATAGTTTTAATCCATATTTTATTAAATCAGAATTATTAAATTTTTAATTTTATTGAGATGAAAAAGAAAAATTTTTTAAGCGGCATCAGTGCTAAATTAGCATTAGCCGCAGTAGCTTTAACAACAGTAGTGTTCACAAGCTGCGAGAAAGAAGAATTCAATGTTGAACCTGTAGAACTTTCACCTGCTAGTGCAACTATTGTTGCTACTGTATACGACTTGACAACCGGTGAAGTTATTGTTCCCCAGACTATCATTGAAACAGTTGCTGCAGGTACAGATGGAACTATCGCAGCTACTACAAAATCTATAACTTGTCCTGCTTTCAGCAGTGCAGACTACTTGCCTGTAGGAGCTATCACTGTTGCAATCCCCGCTTTAAACAGAGGACAGTTTGCACTTATTCCTGTTAATTTCTATGCTCAAAAAACAGTATCTGCTGCTAAGAATGTAACAGTAAGCGAAGACCCAACAACAGTTGAAACTGAGGAAGTTAAAAACGCTTCATCAAAGCCTTACGGACCTTTTGACAGAGACACAGAGGTAGAAATCGAATATGCAGCTAAAGTTGGTTCAGAAGTTGTTAATATTGACGCTGTTAATAGTTATATCGAAACTCTCGTTAATTCAAGAGCTCTAAGCAATGAGGATGTTATTAAAGTATTGAAAGCTGTTGTTGGTACTTACAATACAGGCATCAAGACTGAAATGCAGAAAGATAAAAAAGTTATCAAAGCTCAGACTACTGTAACATTCAATCCTGTAACAACAATAATTGAATCAGTTGTTACTGTTGTTGCAACTGTTGATGGCGTAGAATATACTATTCCTAACGTACAGCTTAAGAAAGCCGGTGCAACAGTTGTTTCTGAAACAACAGAATCACATGCAGGACACGATGCTCACGGAAACAGCAGCAATGCAGGTGGTGGTGCAGGTGGAAAATAATAATTAATCATCTATCGGTTATTTGTTCAGTTATTCACCAAAAAATATAATAAAAATGAAATATAAATTTTTAACTCTGTCACTTCTGTTGGCAGGAGCTTGTGCAACAACTCTTCAGGCACAAGACACTAACTATTATACTCCGAAATGGAGCGATAACATCTTCATCAGTGTAGGTGGAGGTATCGAAAGCGTAGCAAACGATGGATTCAATAAAGCTACTCCGCATTTCAGTATATCTGTAGGTAAATGGATTACTCCGACATGGGGTGTTCGTGTTCAAGGTGCAGGTATCTGGCAAAGCTTATGTTTGCAAGATGTAGGTTACCACAGCCACAACAAGAAATATGGTGAAATCAACGGTGATGTAATGTTGAGCTTAGGCAATCTGTTCTTAGGAACTAAACCTAGCCGTTTCTTTGATGTGATCGCTTTTGCAGGTCCTCAGGTTAGCTTCGCAAAATCTCCGAAGTCAGTAAACATCAATCCTAATACAGGCGTTTGGACTGCTAGCGATGAAACAATATTCAAAGCACGTTTTGGCGCAACTGCAGGCTTGGGCTTGAAGTTCAATGTAAGCGACAAATGGGCTATTGATGTTGAAGGAAGAATGGGCGTTGCTCCTTCTATCTTTGGTAACATCAGCGATCATCGTAAGGCAGAAACTACTGGTCGTTTGACAGTAGGCGCTACTTACACTTTCGGCGGCAAGAAATTTGCTAAGGTTGAAGACCGCGTAATCGAAAAGGAAGTTATCAAGGAAGTTATCCGTGAAGTTCCTAAAGAAGTAGTTAGAGAAGTAGTTAAAGAAGTTCCTAGCGCTGCTGAAGTTGCTATCTTCTTCAAGATCGGTAAAGCTAAGATCAGTCCGGAAGGAATGGTTAATGTACAGTTAATGGCTAAAGCTATCAAAGCTAATCCTAATGCTAAGTACAAAATCGCAGGCTTCGCTGATAAAGCTACAGGATCTTCTACATTCAACCAAACTTTGTCTGAAAAACGTGCTCAGGCTGTTTACGATGCACTTGTTGCAGAAGGCGTAAAAGAAAGCCAGCTTGAAAAAGTTGCTATGGGTGGTACAGACAATATGTTCGGAAAGAACTATCTTAACCGTGTAGTAATTCTGGAAGTAAAATAAGGATAATTAGAGTTTTAAACTCTTATAGCAAAAGGTGGCTGTTGAAAAACAACCACCTTTTTTTGTATGTATTCGACTAACACAAGCAAACAGCAGATACCCTACCATCACACGTTAGTAATGTGTGAGAGTCAACGTTAGTAACGTATGAGGCTTGATATTAGTAACATGAAGGCTTTAAGAATAGTAATGTGTGTATACTTCCTTATCATCGTGATATTACAAAGAAAACTTTCTTTCATACCCTCTCTCCTTAACACGCGCATGCGAGCGCACGCGAGAAGAACTTATTTCTATCCAACAAGACCGGCAATTAACGCCAGTTTGATATAATCGCCCAAACAGATTGCATTTTATCTATTTATTAAGTAAGTTAACTGCATCGCCACATGAAGTTAACTTCGTAGGGGAAGTAAGTTAACTTACTTGGCTTATGAAGTTAACTACATAAAACAGCCTTGGTATGGATACTTTTTGGGGTATGAGATTGTATTACAATAGCGAGAATCTCTTTTCCACATATATATGTACGCGCGCATGCACGTGTGCATAGAGAGAAGGGGTATGAAAGAAAGTTTCTTTCATGTCTACTCCCCATCATTTTTAATACACCAATTTCACATTATCAATCCAAAGCGTATTTCCCGGCGAACCAATAAAAGCACCTCCATGACTGGAAGAAAACTGCAAAATCATATGCGTGGGATTCTCATCAGCCGCAGCCCATCCAGTCTCCTCTATCAGCACACTTTCTCCTTTACTGTTCCTGGCATAATCCCGGGCTCTCAATCCCATTGTTTCCGAATTGTATGAAGGATGCTTAGTAATGTCGCCATACAACACTTCATAAGTGGCATCATTTACCCAGCCATCAGAGTCTTTATCATATTTCACCACCATAGTTCCTACCCTTTTGGCAGTAATGCTTCCATCTGCCGCTTCGGTTCTTTTCTGCAAAAAGAAAACAGCAATGGCACAATCCTGACCTTCCACCTGCCCTCTTTTACTAAAACCGGTCAAACGGATACGGTTTTTCTCGCCGGACATTTTTACTTTATAATCATAACGAACTGCCTTGGGACGCTGAGTAAAAGGAACACCCCAATTCATATTCTTCTCGGCATTCTTGGTTCCCGTTATCGGCTCCAGCATATCGCCCAAATAAATAGAGCCTGCCGCCAAAACCGTAATATTCACCATGCCCAATACCTTGACGCTCTCAATATGAGTTTCCAGACGGGCACAATAACCATGATCTCGCGCATCCTTATAAACTGAATTATTCGTCTTGACGATGCCCACGACCTTGGCCATCACATTAGAAGTACCCCACGGAGAACCACCCATGTTTTTATACGGTTCATTTCCATCAATTTCCTTGGTGGGACCTATCTCGTAAACCAGCTTAGTATTGCCGCCTATAATTCCGGACTCATGAATTTTACGAGTAATCCACTGATCCATATCTCCATATTTTATAGGTACCACCCTTTCTTGGGCAATACCATACAAAGGCGCTAGCGCCAAAAGAGCAACAACCGATAATCTACTATAATTTTTCATTCCCTTATTCATCCTTGTTGTTTAGGTTCGGCAAAGCTATAAAAAAAAGTGGCAGCTTCCCAGCCGCCACTTTTAATAAAGAAAAATAGACTATATTTTCTTCTTAATTTACCAAAAAGAAATTATTAATAGACTCTATAAAGTAACCATGCCTTTTGGAAATCGTCACGGTTAGGATATTTTGCTTTGAATGCCTCTTTTGCCTGGGTTGCTTCTGCACGGTCGTCAAAAGAAGATGCAATAACACGATACATATTTCTTTCAGCATTATATACCACCTTTGCACTATATCCCTGGCCATCCAAATAGTCTTTCAAACCTTCTGCATTAGCTTTTACGCCAAAGCTGCCACATACCACGCTATATGCTTTCAGACCATTACCTGATACCAATTCCACTTTCTCTTCACGTACCGGACCGGCTACCGGAGCAGTTGTCACCGGGGCGGATACTACCGGAGCAGCCTCAACCGGAGTTGCTTCTACCTGATCTGCAGGAGCTTCAGCCAATTCCTGTTGTTTTGCCTTTTCATAAGCCTTCTTGTAAGCGCTTTCGCTAGATTTACATGAGGAAAATGCCAAGGCTACGCACAATCCCATACCCAACACAACTAATTTTTTCATGATTACTCAATCTTTTATAAATTAATACTCTAGTTTAATTCCATATAATAGGTGCAAAAGTAGCAATATATCAACAGCTTTCGTACCAAACACAGGGTTAAATTTGGTTAATCACTGAAGATTATCCAAATTCCACGCAAAAATAGACAAAATAAACAACAACATTCAGTTTTATTTGTTAGATTTGTAAGGTACAAAAAAATTAAAAGAACTATGAAAGGATTAAGTATTTTAGCTGCATTCCTGGGCGGAGCCGTAGTTGGTGCAGCAGCCGGTATTTTATTTGCTCCTGAAAGTGGAGAAGACACTCGTAGCAAAATTGCTGACGCTTTACGTAAAAGAGGTATCAAATTGAGTCGCACAGACATGGAAGATCTGGTAGACGAAATTGCTGCCGAAGTTAAAGAATAAGGCTTAACGAAAGAAAAAATTGTATTGTCATCCTGGAACTGAACTTCCAGGATGACAATAGTTTTTAAAAACTCATTCCATGTATGTTTGCAAACGATAAAAATATAGATAACCTGCAACAGCTTCTGTCAGAACTCAAAAAGTACGCAGAGTTACAGAAAGACTATGTAAAATTACATTTGGTAGAAAAGCTGACCATCCTGATTTCCAGTCTCATTCTGGTTTTCGTCCTACTGGTATTAGGAATTATTGCCCTATTCTACTTGTCATTTACACTGGCTTATGTACTCGAACCTCTGGTGGGCGGACTGATGGTGAGCTATGGCATCATCACCGGATGCATTATTCTGTTAATCCTGTTAATAGTGATATTCCGCAAACGTCTGATTGTTCAGCCGATGGTAAATTTCCTCGCCAACCTGCTTTTAAATGATAACTGATTATGAAAGAGAATACACCAATAATCACCCTGGAAGTGATAGCACAGCGAAAAGCTGAGAAGTTGGAAGAAGTGCATCAAGCCAAAGAGAATATGGTACAGACCATGCACGAATTGTTTGCACCCGTAGAACACAAAGGAGGTGTAGAAGGTATCATGCAACATATCAACACCGGAATAGCTGTATATGATGGCGTAAGAACCGGTATAAAAATCATGCAGAGAGTAAGAAGCTATTTTCAAAAGAAAAAGAAATAAACCTATTATTAATCACAACATTTTAATCACATGAAAAGACAGCTACTAGGTGTGGCAGCAATTTTGCTGTCAGTTTCCATGTATGCACAGGACAATCCGTTATGGATGCGCTATTGTGCTATTTCTCCGGATGGAAGTTCCATCGCATTTACCTACAAAGGTGACATCTTTACAGTGCCCGCAACAGGCGGAAAAGCAACTCAAATCACTACAAATCCTGCTCACGACACTAAGCCCGTATGGAGCCCGGACGGAAAGAAAATAGCTTTCGCCTCAGACCGCATGGGCAGCATGGATATTTATGAAGTGAATAAAGAAGGCGGCATCCCCAAAAGATTGACCACCCACTCCGGAAACGAAACACCCGTAGCATACAAGGATGCCAACCACATCTTGTTCCTTGCCAACGTGATGCCGGCAGCCGAAGATGCACAATTCCCTTCGGGACAATTCCAACAGGTATATGAAGTGAGCACTGAAGGCGGTCGCCCTGCCCTATTCTCATCGATGCCGATGGAAGACATCAGCGTAAATGCCACAGGAAATGCCTTGCTCTATCATGATAAGAAAGGTTATGAAGACCCTTGGCGCAAGCACCATACTTCGTCCATCACAAGAGATATCTGGCTGTGCTCACTGAACGGTGATCGCACCTATCGCAAACTCACCACATTCAACGGTGAAGACCGCACTCCGGTATGGGCTTCCGATGGTAAGTCATTCTATTATCTGAGTGAAGAAAAAGGTTCGTTCAATGTATTCAAACGTGGCATTGACAGCAATGCTTCCCAGCAAATAACCAATCATACCAAGCATCCGGTACGCTTCCTGAGTGCCGCCGCAAACGGTACATTATGCTATGGTTATGACGGTGAGATCTATACCGTAAAAGAAGGAGCTGCACCGCAAAAGGTTCAGGTTTCAATCGTCACAGATAAGAATGATAAAGACCTGATCCGCCAAATAAAACGTAGCGGTGCCACAGAAATCGCTTTATCGCCCGATGCCAAAGAGATAGCTTTCGTATTGCGTGGAGACGTATATGTTACTTCTGTAGAATATAACACTACCAAGCAAATCACCAACACTCCGCAACAGGAACGCGATATAGACTTTGCCCCGGACGGCAGAAGCATCGTTTATGCTTCCGAAAGAAACGGCCTATGGCAAATCTATCAGGCAAGTCTGGCTAAAAAAGATGAAAAGCAATTTGCTTACGCCACCGATATTAAGGAAGAAAGACTGACCAACTCTGATGTAGCCTCTTTCCAACCTCTGTATAGTCCGGACGGAAAAGAAGTGGCTTTCCTTGAAAACCGTACCGCCATCCGTGTACTGAACCTCAAATCAAAAGCAGTGCGCACAGTGATGGACGGCAAATACCAATATTCATATAGCGATGGTGACCAGTGGTATCAATGGAGTCCCGACAGCAAATGGATTCTGACCGATTACATAGGCATAGGCGGCTGGAACAACAAAGACGTTGCCTTGGTTAATGCTTCCGGAAACGGAGAAATCCACAATCTGACCGAAAGCGGATACAATGACACCGGTGCCAAATGGGTGCTGGACGGCAAAGCCATGATTTGGGAAAGTGACCGTGCAGGTTTCCGCAGCCATGGTAGCTGGGGGGCAGAATCTGATGTATATATCATGTTCTTTGACCTGGATGCTTATGACCGTTTCCGCATGAGCAAGGAAGAACTTGCCTTGGTGGAAGATGCAGAAAAGAAAGACAAAGATAAAGACGCTGACAAAGACAAAGCAGCAGATAAGAAGGATAAGAAAAAAGATGCCAAAAAGGACGACGAAAAGAAAGAAGTCAAGCCGTTGGTTTTCGACCTGGAGAATAGCCGTGACCGGGTAATCCGTCTGACTGTAAATTCATCCCGCCTGGGTGATGCCGTATTGACTCCGAAAGGTGACAAACTATACTATCAAGCTGCTTTCGAAAGCGGATATGACCTGTGGGAACATGACCTGAAAGAAAATAAAACCAAGATTCTAATGAAAGGAGTAGGCGGAGGCGCCTTGCTTCCTGATAAGAAAGGTGAGAACCTGTTCCTCTGCACCCAAGGGGGTATCAAGAAGGTAACCGTAAGCGGTGGCGATAACAAACCGGTAAACTTTGAAGCCTTCTTTGACTATCAGCCTTATGGTGAACGCGAATATATCTTTGACCACGTATGGCAACAGGTAGATGATAAATTCTATGTACCTGATCTACACGGAGTAGACTGGAAAGGTTATCGTGAATCCTATGCCCGTTTCCTTCCTTACATTAACAACAACTATGACTTCCAGGAATTACTGAGTGAAATGTTGGGTGAATTGAACGGTTCACACACCGGAGCACGTTATTACGGATCGGGAGCAACACTCTCTACTGCCGCTTTAGGTGCTTTCTATGATGAAACATACGATGGTGACGGACTGAAAATAAAAGAAGTATTGGCGAAAGGCCCGTTTGCAGTGAAGAAAACTGAGGTTGCCCCGGGTTGCATTATCGAAAAGATAGATGGCAAACCTATCTTGAAAGGACAGGATTACTTCCCGTTACTGGAAGGAAAAGCAGGCAGAAAAGTATTACTTGCCATGTATAATCCTGCCAACGGCAAGCGTTTTGATGTTACTATCAAAGCCATCAGCACAGGCGAACAAAGCAACCTGCTTTACAAACGCTGGGTAGAGCGTTGCCGCAAGATGGTAGATAAACTGTCGGACGGCCGTGTAGGTTATGTACACGTAAAAGGTATGGACAGCCAGAGCTTCCGCGAAGTGTACAGTGAGGTATTGGGACGTTGCCGCAACAAAGAAGCGATTATTGTAGATACACGCCACAATGGTGGTGGCTGGTTGCACGATGATCTTGCTACTTTGCTGAGTGGAAAAGAATATCAACGCTTTATGCCTCGTGGACAATATATAGGTAGTGACCCGTTCAATAAGTGGTTGAAACCGTCTTGCGTATTGGTGTGCGAAGATAATTATAGTAATGCACACGGTTTCCCGTGGGTGTACAAAGAATTGAAGATTGGCAAACTGATAGGTGCTCCGGTTCCGGGTACTATGACTGCCGTATGGTGGGAAAATCAGATTGATCCGAGTATCGTATTCGGTATTCCTCAGGTGGGATGTATGGATATGCGTGGAGAATATGCAGAAAACCACCAGCTTTCACCGGATATTGAGATCTACAATGTACCGGAAAAGGCGTTGAAAGGTGAAGACCAACAGTTGGAGGCAGCCGTAAGGGAAATGCTTAAAACAGTAGGAGAAAAGAAATAATCTTCTGATGGATAAAGTTGATACCTAACTAATCATAGTCGAAGGTATTCTCATCCCCTCTTGAGAGGGGTAAGGGGTGTGTTAGAATACATATACGAAACATAAGTTGATGCATTTCACACACCCCCTGCCCCCTCTCAAGAGGGGATGAAGTTACTTTCGACTTATGATCGGGTTTATATGGAACTCAGATGAAAAAAGAATAGGCACTCGGAAATTCAACCGAGTGCCTATTCTTATTATTCTAAAGACAATACCAGCCCTCTCAAGCCTTCTTTGCCCTATCCCTCCAAAACCGTGTCATATCTTCCAATGACTTTCCTTTTGTTTCCGGAACCATCTTCCACACAAAGACAGCAGCAAGCACACAAATCACACCATAAAGTCCGTATGCAAACACAGGGCTGAACTCATACATAGCAGGGAAAGTAGAAGAAACCAGATAATTAAAGATCCATTGGAAAGCAACAGCAATGGCAACTGCCTTGCCACGAATGGTATTCGGGAATATTTCCGCTATCAGCACCCAGCAGATAGGTCCCCAAGACATCATAAAGAACGCGGCATAAACAATGATAGACACCACAGGAAGAATACCTCCCACCTGGAATTCATCACAGAAAGCAACACTGAATGCCCCCACAGCCATACCGATAGAACCCACAATCAACAACGGTTTGCGTCCCATCTTCTCTACCGTAAAGATAGCAATCAATGTAAACAGGATATTGACAACACCCATTATCACCGTCTGCATCATTCCATCGCCACCGCCACCGATCTTTTCAAAAATACGCGGAGCATAATACAGCACCGCATTGATACCGATAGCCTGCTGGAATACAGACAGCAAAATGCCTACCACAATCACCGTGATACCATAAGTAAGCAATTTCTCCGTCTTCTCGGACGTAACCGCCTTTATGTCTTCCAAAATACTTTTAGCTTTCTCCGTTCCATTTACTTTCTCCAGCACAGCCAAAGCCTTACTATCCTGACGGGTCATAGCCAGATAACGGGGAGTCTCAGGAACAAGGAACAACAACAAACCGAACAAAGCCGCCGGCACCGCTTCCGAACCGAACATATATCTCCAACCGTCAGAAATCAAAACCTCATCCGGCATACCGTCCTTAATCATATAATTGACGAAATACACCACCAACATACCAAAAATAATGGCAAACTGGTTACAAGACACCAACTTGCCACGAATCTCGGACGGAGCAATCTCAGCAATATACATGGGGCAAACCGCCGAAGCCAGTCCCACACCAATACCGCCAACAATACGATAAAAATTAAACGCCAGAATCAAAGAGAAAGAAGTATCTCCTTTATCGAAAAACAAGAACTCGGGATAATAAGAACCCAATGCAGAGAGAAAAAACAGCACAGCCGCCAGACGCAGAGAATTACGTCTTCCCAGCCCCGAAGCAAAATAACCGGAGAAAGCACTACCTATGACACACCCTATCAGCGCACTGGATGCCGTCACCCCGTGCCAAAAAGAATCCAATCCCATATGTTTTTGCAGGGCTTGCTCCGCCCCCGAAATGACGGCTGTATCATAGCCGAAAAGAAGACCGCCGAGTATGGCAACAAACACCACACCCATCAAGTAGAAATTGTTTTTCTTGTTTTCCATAATAATAAAAGCATTATAATAGTTTTCGTAATAAATACAATAACAAAGTTGTGCGAAAATAGTCATTAATACGTCAACCTATTATAATCAGCCTATCCTTTTAATTCTTTTTCACATCAAGGAAAAACAAGATTCTTTTGCCGGAACTGTTCGATGTCTTTCTTTTTTAACCCAATCTTATCCAGCGACTTAGGAAGATTATGGTCATTGAGATAATGACGGGGACGAATGAGATATTGTCTGCTGGCAACTGATAAGCTATCGTTTCTATAAGCAGTTGTTACGCCTGCCAAATTCAGCATTGTATGAAATACAGAAGCATTCCCTGCTACCGGTTTTTCACGATTTTGCAGTATGGCTTCATGTATCTCAGCATAGTTTTCGCGATACTCCCCGGACATCCAAATAAGGAACGGAACATGCAACTGGTAATAAGAAGGAACCGGAGAAGCATGTAAGAATAACTTCCGGTCATCATCAAAGATGTCCTCTCCATGATCCGAAGTATAGAGCATGGCAGAAGAAGCATCCGTTCCCTGCAACAGAGTAATCAGCGTAGCCAGAAAGCCGTCCGTATAGCGTATAGTGTTATCATAGGCATTCATCAGGTACTCCCTGTTTTTGTATTTGGCATCCGTCAGGCTATCCGGTTTAAAGATAGCCATAGATTCGGGATAACGCTCCTTGTAGTTAAAGTGCGAACCATAGGTATGCAGCACAATAAACAGTTTGCTATGTCCTGCCTGCAACTCTTTTTCCACCAATGCCAATAGTTCATCATCGGATATATTCTCACTTTCCGGTGCATCTTCTTTTATAAACTTCCAGTCATCCGCCTCCATTCCAAAGAAATCAATAAAAGAATGGTTAGGGCGCTGGTTAGAGAAGAAAGCCGTATGGAAACCCGCCTCCTTGAAGGCTTCTATAATTCCTTTCTGCTTGTAAATGCAATCATAATCTTCTGCCGAAGCAGCCGATAGCAACATGGGAACACTTTTATGGGTGGTATTGGACTGCGTCAACACATCGGTAAATGCAACCAATCCTTCCGCCTTATCCAGAAACGGAGTAGTATCCCGTTCATAGCCATACAATCCGAAGTTGCAAGCCCTGGCGGTTTCTCCCACCACCAAGACATAAACTTCCGGATGATCCTTATCATGTGTAGGTGTTGCATTGAAAGTGAAATCTTTAGAAGTTTCCGCATACCGGGCAGTTTCTCCGGCGCGTTCTACCGCCAACACCAAGTTATAGCACACATTGGCAGGATACATATCTATCTTTATCTCATAATCGCGATTGGTGGCATAACTGATTACAGTAAGCAACACACCTGCCCCCATACCGATGAAAGCATACTTGCGTTGACGGCGGATAAATGAAATTTCCAGTTTCTTTGTTCCACTCCATGAAACAGCTCCCAGCACCAATACAGGGATATACACTACAAAGACTCCCACCACCGCCGGCAACAGATTGTCCAGCAATTCCATCGCCTCGCCGGAGTTTGTAGTGGCAAGATTCAGAAACATATCTACTGCAATGATAGACCGCCCAAACAGATACAGCAACACCAGTTGGAATGCTGCAAAGAAGACAAATGGAAACAAAATCCAAATCGTCTTCCCCGGTTTGCGGCTCAGGGTCATTACGAACCCATACACCGATACAGGCAATATAATATTGCAAATACGTGCCAAAAGCGGCATCTGTTGCTCTGTGAAGAACAATACCGCATTAGGAATAGCCAGCACGACGATGAATAACGCAAACAATCGCCTCGGCTCACAGCACCACTGAATAATCTCTTTAAAATGCTTCATTTATATTAAATAAAAAACCGGACTGTCCGTTCTTTCCGAATCCGTAATCCAAACGAACATTCACATTCTTTTTAAACTCCCAACGATAACCGATACCATAATTGGGCAACACCCTGTCCATGCGCAAAGCGCTGAACTTATTGAATACCGTCCCTGCACCTATCCATGCCACTACCCCATTGCGCCGCCACACGTGCTGGCGCAGTTCTATCTGTCCTTCCATCTTATACTTGTCACGATAGCGGCCTTCATAGTAACCACGCATCGAATAAGAATTTCCCAACAGAGCCATCATCGCCCATGACGGATTTCCAAAGTTGAACGTGCTCCGTACTTCTCCTGCCAGCAGACCGCCTTTCCATACCGGATGATAATAACTGGTACGCAGATCCGTGGTACTGAAAGCATAGTCGTTACCCAAGAAACGGGGACGGAAGCACTGGGAAATATTCAGATAATACCCTTTATGGGGACTGGTCAAGACATCACGCGAATCATAAACCAATGAAAAACCGGCTCCATAATTAGAAGTTGTCAAGTCCATCCCTTCCAGCAGTTCGGGGCGTTCCAGGTTCTTGCCGTGCACATAATCAAAAGTGACCATCGGCCCCAGATAGAAATTATCCGCCACTTTGAACAGGAAAGTGGCTTTCATTTGTGCCTGCCAGCGATCCATATCCGTTTCGTTGGCATCTACGTTACCCATATCATAACCCATTCCCCAGAATTTAGAAGGGAAAGAGTAGAAATACAACGTATAATCCAAGCGATACTTATCCTGTGGAAATATATGCGTGCCACGTATTCCCAACAAGTAGAATCCCACTGTAGAGACATCGCCGAATAAGGAAACATTGGAGGGAGGGAGAATCGTATCATTCCTGTCCGCACGATAAAGTCCGGCAGCCACCAGGCCGAGTCCCAGCTTAGTATCCGTACTATAATGCGGCCCGCCAATGATGCTGAAGTCAAACTTCTTATGCTTTTTGTTCTTATTGGCGTCATTAAAATAATCAAGGAACTTCGTGAAGAAACTCTTTTTCTGTACTGTGCTGTCCTTGTGTTGCGTTATCGTATCTGCTGACAGATCAAGACGTTCACTATCCAGTGAATTTGCTAAAGTCGTGCCTGCCATACATACGAATATTAAAAATAGTATTTTCTTCATAGAATATTCATACAAAAATAAATAAAGCAGATTCAGATGCAAAGATAATCCAAACCTGCTTTACTGTGGTCCTTTTCGAGAATAAGATTCTGGTCTGAAATTACCTATTTCTGTCCTAAATACCTTATTCCGGTTGCCTTCCTATAATCCGCCAATGCTATTTTCTGCTGGTAATAAGACTGGATCAGGTTGGTATAAGCCTGTACCCATGTCAACTGTGCAGAAAGCACGTCCAGAATAGTCAACTTTCCTTCGGTATAACTGAATGTATTCAAATCCAAATTCTCCTCTGCCAATTTGCAGTTTTCCTTCGCAATGTCTATCTGGCGGGTATTCTCCGTCAGGCTGGTCCATGCTTTTGCCACTTCTTTCGTTATTTGGTCTTGCTTATCTTGCAATGCATACTGCTTGCCCAGTAAAATTGCTTTCTGTGCAGCCGTCGATTTGAATCGCGCTCCCCAATGGAAAATAGGCAACTTAATAGAGGCATACACATTACTATTAAACATAGTTTCGCCCGAAATGTTCAACATCTGTGTGCCCCATGTCTCTTTAAAGCCGATGGACAAGGAAGGATTATACTTTGCAGCAGCCAGGCTGACCTGCCTTTTCTGGTAGTCCACATCCAGTTGTGAAATGGCATAATCCGGACGCACATTCAAAGCCGCCTCCGCACCTATAAAGGAAGGCATGGGCAAGATAACGGAAATAGAATCCATCAAATCCACTTCCGCCATCGGCTCTATTCCCATCAGCACATTCATATTCTGCAATGCTACCTGGTAGGACTGGAAACTGCTGGATCGCTGCAATTCAGCCTCTTTCAGCCGGGTCTGCATCTGTATCAAGTCAGTCTTGCTGATGTATCCGTCATTATATTTATCCTGCAACACTTTGGTCAGTTGCTGAATAATCTCCACGTACTGGCACATGGTTTCATACATTTCCTTTTGCGCGGCGGTTCCCCAGTAACTGGCTTCGGCGGCATAGATGATGTTATCCGTGGTGAGATCCACCGACTTGTCCGCCATTTGCGACTGAAGTTGGGAGGCTTTATACGTGTGATAAATGCTTCCCCCATTATAAATAGGTTGAGCCACTCCCACCTCGGCACTATACGAATCATGCTCCATAGGGATGGCTACCCCTCCGAAGTCCATATCATATTTATTGATGCGGTATTGATAACTTCCCGTTGCATCTACGGCAGGGAAGAAAGCGGTCTTTGCCGCTTTCATGGCCTTTTGCATGGCGGTGCGCTGTGCCATGCTCTGTTTCAAGGTCTGGCTGTAGTCCAGCACTTTTTGTTCAAATGCCGTATAGTCCACCACCGTCTGAGCCGGAAGTGTGGCCGATATGCACGCCATACCTATTATTATATATACAATTCTATTTTTCATTATCTGTCTGCTCTGATTTTAAAGAAAATACAATAAGTCACCGGAAGAACGAAGATAGTAAGCACCGTCGATACGAACAAACCACCCATGATGGTAGCCGCCATACCGGCAAACATGGCATCGCCCAGCAACGGAAGCATACCCAGAATAGTGGTCCCCGATGCCATCGTTACCGGAACGATACGCGTCTTGGTAGCCTCAACCACTGCCGAAACGGCTCCCTTTCCGTCCTTCAACTGAAGCCCGATCTCATCTACCAGCACAATGGCGTTCTTGATATTCATACCAATCAATCCCAGCAAACCGAGGATGGCAAAGAAATCGAGTGACTTGCCAAACAAGATCAATCCCCATACCACGCCGATAAATACCAGCGGCAACATGAGCATAATCAATACCGGCTTGCGATAATTGCTTGGGAAAAGGAACAGCAATACCACATAAATCAACAAGAAGGTCAATGGAATATTCTTTGCCAGCGCAGCATTACTTACATCCTGCGTTTCCTGTTCGCCAAAATATTTCATCTTATATCCTTCGGGCATTTGTATCTGTTCCTGCACGGCTGCCAACACCTGCTTGAAAGCCGCCATCGTATTTGCCCCACGCTTCGGCTCGCACTGCATCATCATGCAACGCTCCCTGTTGAAACGGCGCACCACATTATAATCATATCCCAAGGAGAAGTTATCAATCACCTGTTCCACTTTCACGGAATTTCCTTTGGTGCTGAATACCGGGACGCTTTTCACATCATTCAGGTTCATATTCTCCACATCTTCATCTTTCAGCAGGATGGGCAGTGAAACATCCCCTTCGCGATACTCGCCCAACGGCAAACCATTGGTAGTGGTGCGGAAGGAATTGGCAACCTGTTGGCGGGTAATGCCCAGCCGTAAGCCTTTCTGCTGAGAGAACATCGGCTTCCACACCGGAACCCTGTCTCCCCAGTTGGAACGGATGTCCGTCACCATATCGCATTGGCGTGCAATGTCCTTGGCGCGTTCCACCAAGGCTGCCAGCGTATCGGGGTTCTCGCCTATAAAACCGATCTCTATCGCCGCTTCGGGCACCGGAGACAAGGCAAACAGGGCGGAACGGGTAATGATATTCGGGAAGTTCTGCGTCATGTGTTCATAGAACTGTTGTTCCACTTCGGCAGCATCTTCCGGGTCTTTGGTTTCCACCATCACATTGGCATAATTGGATTTCGGTCCGAAAGAGGAACTTGCCAGATAGTAGCGTAGCGGAGTGCCTCCCAGCGTTACCGAATAAGATTTCACCTTTTCATTCTGCTTCAAATAATCTTCCACCTTCATCACATCTTCGTCCACTGCATGGATGCTGAATCCTTCGGGGAATACCAGGTCGGCACGGAAATAAGGCTTGTTCATCTTCGGGAAGAAACTTTGAGGCATCAACCCCATGATGACCAAGGACACTACCAGCGTAACAATGACAGTGGTCAGTGTCACAAAACGGCGCTTGATAAGCAGCGTGAGGAATCTTTCAAACTTATGATAAAGTTTGGTATCATAGGGATCTTTGTTCTCACTGCCGGGAGTTGCTTCTTTCAAGATAAAGTTACCGAAAGTCGTCGTTTGGCACAAAGCAAGAATCCAGCTCAGTCCCAGTGAAACGGCCAATACGATAAACAGCGGTTTCACAATCTCGGCAACGGATGCCGGAGCCAGATACAAGGGCAGGAAGGAGCAAATGGCAATAAACGTAGCTCCCAGCAATGCCCATTGCGGTTTAAGCGCTCCGTCTATCAGGGATTGATAACGCGATTTTCCTCTCTTTACACCTATCTGTGCATTATCCGTCACCACGATGGCGTTATCCACCAGCATACCCATGGCGATAATGAATGCCGCCAGCGAGGTGCGGTTCAACCCTACGCCCCACATCAGCATAATGAGCAACGTACCGCCCACCGAGAACAGCAACGAACTACCGATCAGCATACCGGCACGAGAGCCCATCACCACAAAGATGATCAGGATAACGATAACCAATGATTCTATCAGGTTCAGGATAAATCCGTTGTTTGCTTCATCGGCTATCTTGTCTTCGGGATACAGGGAAGCCACCTCGATGCCGATAGGCAATAACTGCTTTATTTCATCCAGTTTTTCATCTACCGCCCTGCCCACGGCAACCACATTGTCCTTTGCACCGCTTGCCACGCCGATGCCTATGGCCGGTCTGCCATTGACGCGCATCAAGGTTGAAGGCGGATCATAATAACCGCGCTCCACGGTGGCAATATCGCCCAAACGAACTTCGCGCCCGTCTTTACTTACAATCAACTGGTTTTCTATATCTTCCAAAGAGGTATAAGTACCTTCGGTGCGCAAGCGCAACTGGTAAATATCCGTAGCAATGTCTCCCGTGTTCACCTGCACATTCTGCTTTTGCAGGATGCCCATAATGGAGGTAGGGTCAATGCCCAGCGCAGAGAGCTTGGAGGTGGAAATCTTCACATTGATCACTTCGGTCTGCTCTCCATACAGCATTACTTTCTGCACTCCCTCAATAGGGGTCAACTGGGTACGGATGCGTTGCGCCCAATCGCGCAGGTCGGTATATGAGAAACCTTCGTCGGCTGTCAGTGCATAGTAAATGCCATATACATCTCCAAAGTCGTCATTCACCGTAATGGTAGATGCGCCACTGGGCAACTTCGGTTGTATATTGGCTACTTTTCGCCGCAACTCATCCCATTTCACAGGCATATACTCCGGGTCTATGGTAGGCTGAAGCTCGATAGAGATTTTAGACAGTCCGAAATAAGATTCCGATTTTATCTGATACACATCCGTCATGGACTGTATTTCGCGTTCAATCGGTTCCGTTATCAGTTTCTCCACTTCATGCGGGTTCGCTCCCGGATACTGGGTGACCAGCACCGCGGTCTTTATTACAAAAGGTGCATCTTCTTTTTTGGGCAGTTTAAAGAAGGAGATCACTCCGCCTATCAGCAAAATAGCCAGAAAGAAATAGATCACCTTTTGGTTCTCCAAAGAATATTTTGGAATATTCATGATTTACGTTCTCCTCTTTTAGTCGGTTAATACTTTCACCTGCTGCCCATCCACCAGATAGGAAGCTCCGGCAGACACTACCTGTTCTCCGGCTTTCACATCGCCTTCCACAATCAGGTCATTGCGGCCTACTATAACTCCTTCATCGGTTATGCGGCGCTGCTCTACTTTCTGTGTAGACGGGTTGTAAACAAATACGGACTTGCTATTCAATTTATTATCGAATACCACCGCAGAGAGGGGAACTGTAATGCCTTCCTTCACCACGTCATTTTCTATATTCACCACCACGCGGCACGAGAAACCCACAGAAACCTGATACTTTTTCAAATCAAATTCGGGATCGTCAATGTAAAGGAATACCGGCACTCCGGCGCCATCGGGAGAGGCTTCCACGTATTCTTTCACTTTTGCTTGAAACAACTTTCCTTTGTAGGCATCAAACTCCACGTAAATAGTGCCGGGGGTCGTTACATACGAGATATTTGTTTCGGGAATGGTAAACTCCACCTGCAATTTAGTGGGATTTATCAGGCACACCACGCCCTGTCCCGGTTGCACGCGCTGGTAGTTCTCCACATACTTTTTCTGGATAAATCCGTCAAAGGGAGCACGCAACTTGGTATCGTTCAGGGTGTTCTGGGCGTTTTCAAAAGCCGACTTGGCGTTGGTGTACGCTGCCTGAGTGGTTTCAAACTCCTGCATGGAGATGGCATTCTTCATCAGCAGTTTCTCGGCGCGTTGCAGTTGCGAATCCGCTTGCCGGAAAGAGGCGCGTTTGGCGTCATAATCCAATTTATAATCCGTAGGGTCAATCTCTGCTACCACTTGCCCCGTTTTTACTCTCTGTCCTTCCAATACATTCATTGCCACCAGCGGGCCGGACATTTTAAAGGCAAGGTCACTGAACTGATCGGGAGACACAACGCCGGAATACGATTTTTCAATCTTGTTCAACGAGGTTACTTCCGCCAACTTCACCGGGCGGGGGCCGCGTTCCTGTGCAGGTTGCTGTCCGCATGCGCAGAGCATGGCTGCAACCATTGCCATCATAGACAAATTTCTAAGTTTCATACTGTTATTCTTCACTTTTAATTCCGATGCAAAGTTCTCACAATTATTAAAGGTGCACAAGTGCCAGCAGTAAGATATAGTAGTCTATTTTTAAGTATATTCTTTGTTTTCTGCTTTAACTGCCCTATATTTGTGGTGTATAATCAAAATCTTCTTTATTTTTATGAAGACAGTAGAAGACATTAACCTTTTTAAAGCAGACAAAGGCTTCATTGCCGAAATTGATATGACGGGCACTTTGGGGCGCCTCTATCATTATCCGCAGCGCATCAACGGCTGCTTGTTTATTCTCTGCCTGCGCGGGGAATGTGAGATGACGATCCATTTGTCCGAACACAAGATAGAAAAAGACAATGTAGTGGTGGTTTTGCCGGAGAGTTTCGTGCATGTGCACCGACAAAGCAGCGATTGCCGATTGTTCTTAGTGGGATTCAACAGGGAGTTGCTGAACAGTGCCAACTTTTTCAGCTCTACCATGAATTATCTGTCTATCATGATTGAAGATCCTGTAACTCCTTTGCAGCCCAAGATTGCAGAGTTGTTCAGGGATTATTTTATGTTGCTGATCAAGATGGGACATCTCAAAGACATCAATCCCAATAGAGAACTGTTCAGCACTATTCTGCTCACCATCTTGCACGGCATCGGCAGCATTCACCAAAGAATTGAGGTGGGCAAAAGGAATTTCAACCGGGGGGAGGAAATAGTGAAACGCCTGGCACAATGCATCATCAAGCATTACACCAAGGAACGGAGTGTTTCTTTCTATGCCGATCTGCTACACGTTTCGCCGCAACACCTCAGCACCACGGTGAATAAGGTAACGGGCAAAACGGTTACAGATATTATAGCCAAACTGGTGGTAACGGATGCACAGGCAAAGTTGAAATCAACCGACCTCACGATTCAGGAAATAGCCTATTCGCTTAATTTTCCGGATATTTCTTTCTTTGGGAAGTATTTTAAGAGGTACACGGGGATGTCGCCCAAACAGTATCGGGAGGTGCAGGAATAAGGTGTAGAGATCTGCAAAACATTAACGCATCCACCGTAGGGGCGGAATATTTTCCGCCCGATGACATAATCCTTTATTTTATCCAAGCCGGCACATACCGCAACTGCAAATACTGATCCCCCGGCTCCAAATAATTTTCTTCAAACACCTCTTTCCGAATGGTATAAAACTCTACCTTTTTCAAAATATAGTCTTCTACCCGCATGGGTTGCTTCTTGCAAAAGGAAATGATTTTCAGTTTCCCATCTGCATACACGTGCGCGTGTACCTTTACGGTCCGGATAGTCATTCCGTTGGAAATCGGTTTCTCACCCTTTTTATAATCAATCCACAGAATAGCTTTTGCCTTCTCGCCTTCACAGCCGCCTGCACCTTCATCCACAGCAGCAGCCTCACTGCCACCCGAAGAAGAAGCGGGAGTATTCTTGCACGCCACAGCCAGCAGCACGCAACATACAATACATAAGTAACCCAGTCGTGTTTTCATAGATATATTTTTCTTTTAGTCCTTTATTTCTTCAATAGGCGTAATATCTTCAATCTCCGGCACATCCTTGTCTTTCTTCTGGCGGAAACGAATAATACTTACCAAATCGGAAAGGCCGTAAACAATGCTACTCACCCCCAGAATAATAAACGGAACAGTAGCCGCAGTAAACGGATTGAACAATACCACAATGCCTGCTATCAGTACCAGCACAGGAATCACAAAGAAACCGCCCGGCACGATAGTCCAGCTACGGGCAGCCGATAAATTCACAATCTGACTGATACCCGCCAACACCAGGATAGCGCCCAGCACGTACATCAGAATCCCCACAAAAAAAGCAGGCATCACCATCAGCCACAAACCGAACAGCAAACTGCCCAACCCCGCAATGGGAAAAGATGTATCCGATTGTTTGCCACGCATCAGGTAACCAAATACCGAGAACAGCCCCGGAACCAGAAACAACACCCCGATGGTGATGACCAGATAAAGAATAGCCGCCTCAGGCCACGCCACCAGCAACACGCCGATGACCAATGCACAAATACATCTGATTATAGAATAATTCATTGTTTTCATATTACATATATCATTAACTGTTAATGTAGCGAATATACAGATTATTTTTGAAAGAATATCTATAGGAGGGGAGAATATTTGCAGAGGGGAGGAAGGTTCTTTTTGGAGATGGTTTTGAATCAATTCCCGTAGGGGCGGACCCATGTGTCCGCCCGAATGCATTCACAATACATGCTTTTCCTGTATGTTATCGGGCGG
>ERZ791737.221-NODE-221-length-67727-cov-20.633068_pt1 | contig 67727 bp, 47 predicted proteins | sample MGYA00510042_ERZ791737 | MGnify/ENA primary metagenome ERZ791737 (study PRJEB30046, sample SAMN00791965) | human gut metagenome | study: EMG produced TPA metagenomics assembly of the A metagenome-wide association study of gut microbiota in type 2... | reverse complement strand
ACCTTAAATCTTAACGAAATTAACGGTTTTTTATTACCTACGAAGTAACGGAATACTTATAACAAAAAAGTATAAGAAAGGAACACCAAATGCGAGATTATTCACTTTTTTAATTTTTTAAATTTATAAATTTAAAGTTTTCTATTATGAACAAGAAGTTTCTAAGTGTAATCCTGTTCAGTGCTTTAATGGTAGGCACCGCAGGAACGTTCACGTCTTGTAAGGACTATGATGACGACATCGAGAACCTAGACAAGAAGAGCAGTGACTTAAGCACACAATTATCAACTTTGCAGTCTGCTTTGGATGCTGCTAAGTCTGATATTGCTGCTGCTAAGTCTGCCGCTGATGCTGCCAAAGAAGCTGCTGCGACTGCAAAGTCAGAAGCTATACAGGCTGCTATTGACAAAGTAAATGAGATGCTGAAGGATGCTCCGGGCCAAGAGGCTTTGGATAAATTGGCAACTCAAATTACTGCTATTGAAACTGGATTAAACAAAATCAATGGTAAAGTTGATGCTTGGGATAATGCAGTTGCACAGTTGAAGATTCAGGAAGCTACTCTTAAGACTTACAAAGGTCTGATTGATGCCAATGCTACTGAAATCGGAAAGATAAATGATGCTATTGCAGCTATTAATGAAACATTAAATGCAACAGATAAGAGTGTAAAGGCTGTCGAGAAAAGTTTGGCAGGAATCTCTGCGCAAATTGCTGCAATTAATGAAGACTTGGTTACGATTCTGGGCAAAGAATTGAGAAGTATCGTTTTCTATCCGGATCTGTACACCGATGGTATTGAATCTACTGAGTATCCATTCGCATTGGATGTATATTTAACAAGTAAAGCTTTGACTGCTGCCAGTGATGGTAATGACGATGGAGCTACGCCTTATAGCATTCCTGCTAAGCAAGTAGTTTCATACTCTCCTACTACTACAACTTGGGAATTTAATCCAGTAATGACTGCATGGTATCATATGAATCCATCAAGCGCCGTTATTGATAGCAAAGACCAATTAAGTTTTGTTTCCAGAGATATTGAATCCATCACTCGTGCAGCAGGTAACGAATCTGCCGCAAAACCTGCTGTTCAGGGCTTCGATACGAAGACTAAACCGGGTATGCTGGGAGTACAATATTCTGCTATTGGCAAGAAGATCAGCGCAGATAAAGATTTGGTTTCTGCAATGGCACTTCAGGTAGATATCAAGAAAGCTGAAAAGGACACTACTATCACTTCTGATTATGCAGTCCTTTATCCGGCTAAGATAACAGCTGAAGCTATTGCATATAGCCAAAAGAATATTAAAGCCGTAAATTGTGCCAATACGGATTTTGACCAAGTTTATGAAACTGCTCAGGACGCTATCAAAAATGCTCCGACTTTAAAGGTAGAATATAATGGCTCTCTTGAACTGAAAGATTATCTTGCAATTCATTATAATCGCAGTAATGAAGCATTGGGTCTTACAGATACAAAAACTGCCGGTCAACATAAAGTGTGGGCCTATGGCGAAGAAGCTGCTTACAACTTGGAGTACAGATATTCATTAGTTGAATATACTGTAGGTAGAGCAAACACAGAAGTTCACAAGTATGGTAATGTAAACGCGACTACCGGTCACTTTGAACCACGTTATGTTGACAATAATGGTAACTCTATAGCTTCTGATGGCACTACTGGTATTTCTGCCGTAGGTAAGAAACCGGTTGTAAGAGTTGAAGTTATTGATAAGACTACTAAGAAAGTTGTGTTGGGTGGTTTTGTGAAGATCTTGATTGCTAAGACAGTGGAACCAATTGTTGCTCAACCATTTGATATGGGACAGATTTCTTATGTTTGCACTTATGCATATAAGAATCTGACATGGGCACAAATGTCTAATCAATTGCTTGAATTAGCTGCAGTATCTTCGAAAGCAGAGTTTGAGAAACAATATGAACTTGATCTTCGAAATGGTTCTTGGATGAATCCGGAAACAGGAGAAACAAACGATTATTGGGCTAATATTTGGGTAAAAGAGAAGGACGAATTTGTTCGTATGGATCAGTTGGCTAAATATAACAATGACAACTATTATTATGGACGTATTGAAGAGTACGGTAATCGCCAAGGCGTAGCTAATGATGAAATTTGGTGGGGTCTTAACTTGGAAGATAGAAATCATATCTATGCTGCAAATGACAATCATCAGGTAACAATTTATCTGCGCTACAAACCAACTGCTGATTTGAATGAGGAAGGTGGCTTGCCAAGCATCTTTGTTCCTCTGACACTGCAAGTTGTTAAACCTGCTGCTGACTACGGTAAGAAGATTGCAGAATATTGGTATGACGATATGAAGACTCAGCATCTGAATGTTAAGTACCCTGCTGATAATACTAACACAGAGAAATACATTGTTGACCTTGACAATGCATTCGATGGTAACCTCGTTAAGTTCACTTTGACTAATAATGCAAATGACACTCATACAGGTAAACCTATCTTCGCAAATGACTGGGCTAAGGCTGGATATATTTCTTATTGGTATTTCTTCGCTTGGGAAAATGACGGAGCAAAGATTGGTGACAGTGGTTATGAATATGACCTTGATGGAACCAAGGCTACTAACCCGTATCCTACTACTTTGTATGCAAAGAAAGGTAATGTAAGAGAGGTAATTGCAACTGTTGACCAGACTTCACAGACTGCCCTTGGTTGCGTTAGATATGCAAATGCCGATGCTCCTGTAGCAAATGATGTAGCAAAATTATTATTGAATGCATGGACTCATGATGACGCAAAGAACGCTTATTCGCCGATAGTTGGTATCCGCGCTTTCAATGAAGGTTGTGATATTACTTTAGATGATAAATATCGTTTCAATGCACGCTTCCAACGTCCTATCGACGCAACTGACCGCAAAAACGGAAAGTTCACTGATGCTGAAGCCAATGGTTCTACCATCGATATCGCTAACATATTGGACTTCGAAGATTGGAGAAATGCCAAGTTTATCGACTTCAGCAAATCACCGATTGACTATAAAAATGCATGGTTGTTTGCTTACTATGATGTGAAAGGAGTTACGGTTAATGTTACAGGCATCACCACTACAATGAGTAGCGGCACATTGGGTACAACCAAACTGGTTGATGTGACTAAGCAAATCCAATTCTCTCATATCGATGGAAACGGTAATGAAGTTTCTTATCTTGGAAAGAAAGATGCATCAGGTTTGTTCGTATACAATCCATTTGTTTCAAAAACTACATTTGACTTATCTGCCTACAATACTGCTGCGCAAGGCACACAGGCTACATTCAATGCAGTTAAGAAAGCATTAGGTCAAATCAAGTATGAAAACAACGGTAATAATGTAAAAGAATTTAAGGTTCGCATTCCTATTGCAATAGAATATGAATGGGGTGTAATCAATACATCTATTGACTGTGACGTTGTAAATACAATGGGTAACTAATTTGAGTAAACGTTAATAACGTATACCTTTAAAGAGGAAGGAGGGAGTGTTGGGTTATCCACACCCCTCCTTTTTAATATAAGATTGTTATGATAAAAATAAAATCTTTATTTAATATATTGTTCTGTTTGGGGCTTGTTCACACTATAACCTCTTGTAACAATAAAGAGGCTATTAAAACAAGTAAGCAGGAGAGTTTTGTCAATACATTGACAGCAGCGGATACTACTACTGTACTGAATTTGGCAGCTCAATGCATGGACCTTTTGAAAGGTAATCATGTGGAAGAGGCTTTACAAATGATGTACTCTATGACAGAGAATAAACTTGTTCCAATTTCGGAGGAACAAAAGCAACAATTAAATGGCAAATTTAGAATGTTTCCTGTATTACAGTATGACTTGGACGGCTATAATTTTGCTTCTGAGACGAATAATGTCATAAAATACAAAATAGAGTTTTTTCCTCATAAAGACCAGAATGACAAAACACCTAATACCATAGGATTTATGTTCGTTCCAGTTCACATAGATGGGAAATGGCATTTGACAGTTCCCAAAACCAATTAATCCATATTTCAAATTACTACTATTGGAAGGCATGAGTTTTCAAACTTTACCATCAAAAGCAGGGATTTTGGTAATATAAAGAAAGGAAGAGTAAAAGATAAAGAAGGAAATAAGTATAGATAGAATGAGGCAAACAAAACCCACTGTTTTTTGTTGTTTAATATAAATCTAACAAATAATGATTAATTAAGCGAACCATAAAAAATAAAAACAGATGAATATGCAATTAAAAAGAAATCTTATGCTCGTGGCTATAAGCCTGAGCACTTTAGCCGTATCGGCACAAAATACTCAGTCTTCCGGACAAGTAACAGAAGAAGGTAAAACAGCATTTAAACCTCATTGGTATATGCAAGTACAAGCAGGTGCAGCCCAAACTGTTGGGGAAGCCAGTTTTAAAGACCTGATATCTCCTACAGCAGCTCTTTCGGTCGGATATAAGTTTAACCCTTTGTGGGGGATACGTGCAGGCGTGAGTGGTTGGCAGGCAAAAGGCAAATGGGTTATACTCCCCGACTCATATAAATTTAACTACCTGCAAGGAAATGTGGATGCTACACTTGATTTGAGCAACTTGCTCTGCCATTATAATCCGAAACGTTTCTTTAACGCCTATATGTTTTTAGGAGTAGGAGTTGCCGGTGGATTCAATAATGACGACGCCGTTGCATTGGATGAAGCAGGATACCACATGCAATATCTCTGGAGTGGTAAAAAAGTCTTTGTAGCCGGCCGCGGAGGATTGGGTGCCAACTTGCGTCTGAGCAACCATGTATTCTTCAATCTTGAGGTGAATGCCAATGTTCTTTCGGATAAGTTTAACTCCAAAAAGGCCGACAATGCCGACTGGCAGCTTAATGCATTGGCTGGTTTTACCTTTAAGTTCGGGAAGAGTGGCAAAAAGCCTAAACCTGTCGTCTCTTATGATATAGCCCCAACTCCTGTGGAAACAGTAGTAGAAGTTAAGCAGGAACCGGCACCGGTTGTTACTCCTGCCCCGGTAGAAGAGAAAAAAGAGGAAGTAAAACCGCTGACTGAGAATATCTTCTTCAAGATTAACTCTGCTGTAATACGTTCTTCTGAAGAGAACAAAATAGCTGATTTGGTAGCATTCCTGCAAAAGAATGAGGAAGTGAAAGTCTCCATTTGCGGATATGCAGACGCTGCAACCGGTACAGCTTCCATCAATCAGCGATTGTCAAAAGAGCGCGCATTGGCTGTTGAGAAGGCTTTAAAAGCAAAAGGCATTGCTGCTGATAGAATAACCGTTGACTTCAAGGGAGATAAGGTACAACCGTTCTCTAAGAATGAAGAAAATCGTGTGGCGATTTGTATTACCGAGTAGGAAGCAGATCGGGTTGCTTTCATAATAATTAAAGCTGTACTGTAATAATCTACATATTAGATTTCAGTACAGCTTTTTTATTTAAATACTCTCCGTTATGAATTATGCCTGATAAGATTCATAAATTCCTCCCTCGTCTTGGCCTGATTGAAGGCCCCGGTAAAGTCGGAAGTTGTTGTAATGGAGTTCTGTTTTTCAACGCCTCGCATCTGCATACACATGTGCTTGGCCTCTACCACTACCATTACGCCTAATGGGTTCAAGGTTTCCTGAATGCACTCTTTGATTTGCAGTGTCATGCGCTCCTGCACTTGCAGGCGATGGGAGAAAATATCGACTACGCGGGCTATTTTACTCAGCCCGGTGATGTAACCATTAGGAATATATGCCACATGAGCCTTTCCGTAGAACGGAAGCATGTGATGTTCACAAAGAGAGAAGAAATCAATGTCTTTCACAATTACCATCTGACTGTATTCTTCCTGAAATTTGGCAGAACGGAGCACTTCGTGCGGGTCCATATAATACCCTTTTGTCAATGACAACATAGCCTTTGCCACCCGTTCCGGTGTCTTCAGCAAACCTTCGCGTTCGGCATTTTCGCCCAATAGAGTAAGAATCTTGTGATAGTGTTCTTTCAGTTCATCCAATGCGGGAGATACAATTTCTTCTTTTCCTAACATGATTGATTTTTATAAGGGAATGTTTATCTGCTCTTTTACAATCGAAACTTCTTTGAATACACCGGTAGCACGCAACTGACGCATCATTGCATCCGCTTCTTCAATACTACGGTAATCTCCTACACGGCACAGCCAACGGGGAAGATCGAAAAAAGTATAAACAGCAAGATCCGGAAAATATTCCTTAATGCGGGAAGCCACAGAAAAGGCTTCATTCTTGGCCTGGCGGGTATTATTTCCCGCATAAACCTGTACGCGGTAGCCCGAGCTCTTAATCACTTTCCGATCTTCTGTACTGGTGGGGATATACTCCGAACCGATTAATGCCGCAATACGGGCATCTTGATGGATGGTCACCTTGCCTTGTCCCGGTACGTTACGTTCCAGGCTCTTTACAATATTATTCTGCGCTACAGAAAGGGTTGCAAAAGCAAAGCATGCAACTAAAAGTAAACCAAGCTTCTTCATAATTGATAATTGATAATTGACAATTGATAATGGATAGTGGATAATGAATAGTGGAGATAATGGATAATTGATATCAACTCTCAACTATCCATTATCAATTATCCATTAATTAAAAGCGTCGATAATACCCTTGAAGTCAGAAACCTTCAAAGCAGCACCACCGATCAAACCGCCGTCAACATCCGGGTTGGCAAACAGTTCCTTCGCGTTAGAAGGCTTGCAGCTACCACCGTAAAGGATAGAGCAGTTATCAGCAATTTCTTTTCCGTACTTATCAGCAACTGTAGAGCGGATGAAAGCATGAATTTCCTGAGCTTGTGCCGGAGAAGCGGTCTTACCGGTACCGATAGCCCAAACCGGCTCGTATGCCAGAACGATCTTTGAGAAATCCTCAGCAGACAGAGAGAATACAGAAGCCAGCTGAGCAGCAACTACTTCATTCTGCTTTTCTGCTTCGCGTTCTTCCAGCACCTCACCGATACAGAAGATCGGAGTCAAGCCGTTAGCCAAAGCCAATTTTACTTTTTCTTCCAGGATTTCAACTGTTTCACCATAGTAAGCACGACGTTCTGAGTGACCCAGGATAACATACTTAGCACCTGTAGATGCAACCATAGCAGCCGAAACTTCACCGGTATATGCACCCGATTCCTTGTCTGCACAGTTTTCTGCACCAACACCAATCTTGGCAGCATCTACCAAAGGAGTAACAGATGCCAAGTGGATAAACGGAGTACAGATAATTACATCACAATTAGGCTTTTCGTTAGCCAAAGCTTCATTCAGTTCTTTTGCAAGAGCAATACCCTCCTGGAGGGTTTTGTTCATTTTCCAGTTTCCTGCAACAATGTTCTTTCTCATTTTGTTTTATTATTAAAAGGGTTAATATATTTTCCTCTTCGCTTCACAACCAGGATATCGACTCCAATCACCAGCATCAGCGGAAGGATGAACCACAGCAATACATAGCCGATGGTATTCACATCGCTTACCTGTTTCTGTTGTCCCAGTTCCAATTTATCCAAGCTGTCAGTCAGCACATATTCATCCGGCAACCGGCTGTCGCTCCATTTATTCAATATCGTTCCTTCCTTTATCAGCAACAAGCCGGGATTGGAACGGATAATGGTTTTGAGCGTAATATCATCCATCTGGCAGAAAGGATATTCCGCCCCAGTCTTATCACGCCATAATTCAATTTCATCTTCGGAAGATGACGTCAAAGCATAAAAACCATAGCCATATTCCGTACTATAGTCATAGATCTCATTGATAAGGTCGATATTGCTGTCATCTGCCTCTTCAATGCGATGGGCAACCAGCAGAAACGTATATCCCTTATCCGACAGCACACTGTCTGTTATGTCATCTCCACTATCCAGGCTCATCATTGAAAAGTCATGGATGGAAGGTTCATATCCTTTTTCTTTTAACACCGTACGTGCTTCGACAAATGTCCACGTACTATCCGGATAATTCTCCAATGTAAATTCTTGCCGTTTACCATCTTTCTCCAATACAAAGCGACTTTCGAATACACTTGGCTTGGCATTTTCCGGAATCTCCATACCCGCTTTGATATTCGTTCCTATTTTATAAGGGCGGAAATCAAGGATCGGCAAATCCCCCAGGCAATAAAACGAAAGTGCAAACACAAACAAGAATGTATACATGGAAATCATCCATTCCATCTTAGGAGTAATGAAGCGCAGTATCAAGTCCGGCCATTTAAAGACCGATACCGCTGCAATCAACAATACTATATTCTTGCCGAAAGTCTGCCAGTTGGTCAGCACCCAGGCATCACCGAAGCAGCCGCAATCGGAAACCGGATTTGCCAAGGCCAGATAAAGTGTCAGCGGCGTCATTACAATCATCAGCAACAGAGCCAGAGTAGATGCTACCTTGCGGCGTATGCCCAACAACAAGAAAACACCCACACAAAATTCCACAGCAGACAACGCTATGCCAAAGAATAACGGCAGATAAGACGGAAACCAGGATATTATGCCGAAAGCCGTCAGGTAATCCTGAATCTTATAGAAAGAGCCCAACGGATCGACCGCCTTCACAAAGCCGGAGAAAATGAATAAGGCTCCCAGCAAAAAGCGGCAGGCATTCACCCACACTCTTTCGACGATATGTTTCTTATCAGTCTCCAAATTCAATCTTAATCAAACCAAATACGGAATAGTTAATCATATCCATATAGTTGGCATCAATGCCTTCTGAAACCAGAGTTTGTCCGGCCAGGCTCTCGATCTGCTTGGTCCGGTAGATTTTCATCAATATCAAATCGGTATAAGAGCTGATGCGCATGCTGCGCCAAGCTTCATCGTAATCGTGATTTTTAGCGAGCATCAACTCCAGGGAGGTCTTGGCATACTTATCGTACAGTGCCAAAGCTTCTTCATTTGTCATATCAGCGGCCTCAGCATATCCCAGCTCCAATTGTATCAATCCGATAATACCATAATTGACTATAGCGATAAACTCGGAACGAATACCTTCGTCCACCAGAGTTACCCCTTTAGTCTCAATGCTTCTGATACGATTGGCTTTGATAAATATCTGATCGGTCACGGAAGACGGACGGAGAATACGCCACGCCGGACCGTAATCATGAAGTTTCTTGGAGAACAAATCACGGCAGATAGCAATGACGTGTTCAAATTGTTGCTTGGTATCTTTCATTTCCTTACAAATTGGGTACAAAGGTAGGAATATTTAAAGAAAAAAGAAAAAGAGGGCACTCTAAATTATATTAAAGTGCCCTCCTCTATAGAGATTGTTTACGTTTTATGAACAGCGCAATACTTGTCCCGGACGCAAAATGGTTTTACGCGTTATACGGTTCAGCTTGCAAAGTTTATCTATGCTCACTCCCTGACGGGCTGCAATTCGACCTAATGTATCGCCTTTCTTCACTTTATAGAACAAGCCCTCGCCCGATGCCATGCTACGTGCCGTACCGGAAGAACCTTTTGTCTTAGTGAAAGTATAAGCATCAGCAACAATATCTTGCTTTTCAAAATCGAACATGAGTGCGGGATTGATAGGAATTCCCAAGAAACGGGTTTCGAAATGGAGATGTGAACCGGTAGAACGTCCGGTATTGCCTCCTAATGCGATAGGATCACCGGCTCTTACCAATTCGTTGACATCCACCAATTGCTTGGACAAGTGACCGTAGACGGTTTCCAATCCGTTATCATGACGAATAACAACATATTTACCATATCCACGACGTCCCTGATTTTTAACGACACGTACTTTTCCATCAAAAGCTGCGCGGATGGTATCTCCTACATACACCTTGATATCCAAGCCATAGTGTGCTCTTCTTCTTCGGGGGCGATAACCGAATACATCGGTAATTTTATTATGCGTAGTGGGCATACAGAAACCGGTCAAATCGAATGTATAGCTCTCGGGGACGATTGCGTCACCATAAGCTTGCACGAATTCATTATTCCAGTTGGGGTACAAATCCAACCCCGGATACAAAGCTTGTTCTGCACGTATCTGTTTCTGTAAAGCCAGTGAATCTACACTTTTAAGTTTTCTGTCGATGGGAGCTTGGCGGGCAATCAGGTCCTGCGAGAAAGAATTCAAGCTAACCATTGCCGTTGCAGCTAATAAAACCGTTTTAATCCAATTAAAATTCATCCGTTTCGTCATTCATTTTGATATCCGTTGCAAGCATTCCGGCAAATCAAGCACCTCTTGTTTTACGCGAATATCCAGATTCATTTTTAAAAATTCTCCCAAAGGTAACACTTCTCTTCGAAAAACAACATCGGTTATTAACTATTTTTTCGATGCCGGACAATAAGGGAATACCGATAATAGCCTTTAAACCTTTATAAACAGGGGAATTACGCAGATACATGTTTTACAACATAAAACGTAAATAAAGCGTATGTTTAACCGTTTTTTAGCTGATAGCGGCCCAGTTAACATTCGTTTTCCTCAACAATTTCAACTGTCTCCATAAGACTTCATTCTCAGAAAGCACGCCATTAGGATCGGCATCTACCACTCCTTGAGCGATCCCACGAACATACTGCAACAATTGCCCGTCGCGGGCTATATCGGCAATTTTCAAATCAAAAGCAATGCCGCTCTGCTGTGTCCCTTCCAAGTCACCGGGACCACGAAGTTTCAAATCGGCTTCCGCTATTTCAAAGCCATCGTTCGTACGCACCATTATTTCCAAACGCTTTCGTGTGTCTTCCGCCAATTTATAACCTGTCACCAGAATACAATAAGACTGATCGGCCCCACGTCCTACACGTCCACGGAGCTGATGGAGCTGGGACAGTCCGAAGCGCTCGGCATTCTCTATCACCATTACCGAAGCATTCGGAACGTTCACTCCGACTTCAATCACCGTAGTGGCCACCATTATCTGCGCCTCGCCGGACACAAACAGCTGCATCTGTGCATCCTTCTCGGCAGGTTTCATTTTTCCATGTACTTTGCAGACTTTGCATTCGGGAAACTCCTCACAGATATGCAAATAACCTTCTTCCAGATTTTTCAGGTCAATCTTCTCGCTCTCTTTAATCAACGGATAAACGATATAAACCTGCCTGCCTTCTTCTATCTGCTTGTGCATAGACTGGTACAGACTGGTCCGGCGATTGTCGAACTGATGCAGAGTGACAATCGGCTTGCGCCCCGGAGGCAGTTCGTCAATGACCGACACGTCCAGGTCGCCATACAATGTCATCGCCAATGTACGCGGTATCGGGGTAGCCGTCATCACCAATACATGAGGAGGCTGCACATTCTTCGTCCACAAACGGGCACGCTGGGCCACTCCGAAACGATGCTGCTCATCGATCACCACCAGACCGAGCGAAGCAAAATTCACCGTATCTTCAATAACGGCATGCGTACCTATCAAAATATGTATATCTCCCGTCAGCAGCCCCGAAAGAATTGCCTCACGCCGCTTGCCTCTGATAGAGCCGGTCAGTAGTTCCACACGGACATCCATACCATACAGTAATTCGCAAACGGTTTCGTAGTGCTGGTTTGCCAAGATTTCGGTAGGAGCCATCATGCAAGCCTGGAAACCATTGTCGAGCGCCATCAGCATACTCATCAATGCCACCAGCGTCTTCCCGCTTCCGACATCCCCCTGCAACAGACGGTTCATCTGTTTTCCCGAACCCACATCCCGGCGAATCTCCTTCAAGACACGCTTCTGGGCATTGGTCAGTTCAAAAGGGAGATTGCGGGAGTAGAAAGTATTGAATACCTCCCCTACTTTCTCGAATATATATCCACGATATTTCCGCTGACGATCTTTCGCATAGCGCAGTATGTTCAGCTGGACGTAGAAGAGTTCTTCAAACTTGAGCCGGTATTGCGCCCTACGCAGCAAATCGGCATTAGTCGGAAAATGAATATTGATCAGAGCCTCGGTCAGCGGTATCAGATGATATTCGGCAAGTATGGCGGCCGAAAGAGTTTCGGGCAAGGGTTCGCGCAGTTGCTGTACCACTGTATTCATCATCTTCTCAATCGCATGCGAATTGAGGGAGCTGCGTTTCATCTTCTCCGTGGTATTGTAATAAGGCTGCAATCCCATGGAAGACAATTTCAGTTCCGATGCCGAATCTATATCCGGATGAGCGATATTGATCCTTCCGTTAAAAACACTGGGTTTACCGAATACGACGTACTCCTGATGTACTTTATATTTCCCTATCAGATACTTGATGCCTTGAAACCACACCAGATCCACTACTCCCGTACCATCCGAAAAGTGGGCAATCAGTCTGCGCTGGCGGCCTTCGCCGGCTGTTTCGAAACTCAGTATCTCACCTTTCAACTGAATATAAGGCATCGTACCATCAATCTCCTGGACATAATAGATACGGCTGCGGTCTACATATTTATAAGGGAAATAATACAGTAAATCGTGCAAGGAATAGATGCCCAATTCCTTATTGAGCACCGAAGCACGCTGTGGCCCGACGCCCGACAGATATTTTATGTCACGCGTGGCTAAATCGAACATGAATCTATAAGAGCTGTGGCTATTTTTAAATCAAAAGGAGTGGTTATCTTTATATTTTCCCGGTTACCTGCCGTCAGAAAGACCGGCGTACCGAATGCTTCCACAACAGAAGCATCGTCTGTAAAATGAGAAGTATAGGATTGGTTATATGCTTCTTTCAATAGGCCGACATCAAATACCTGGGGAGTCTGCACCAGTTTATAGTCATCCCGGCTGACAGTCATGCTGCCTTCTCCTTCCAGATGCCGAACCGTTTCCACAATATCGATCACCGGAATAACCGCTTTCTTCTCCGCAGCCAAACTATAACAACGAGCAATCACTTCCTGCGACACAAACGGACGGACCCCATCGTGTACACCTACCACACCGGGAGTATTTACAAAAGCCAATCCGTTCTTCACGGAATGAAAACGAGTCTCTCCTCCATCTGCAATGACATGAGGCAATGAAAAACAATACTCCCGACACAATTGCAACCAGTAAGATTGCTGACTGTGCGGAAGTACTAATATAATTTGTATCTCAGGATTGTAGGTATAAAAAGCTTCCAAAGTGCGCATCAATACAGGCTTTCCTCCTATCGGAAGAAATTGTTTGGGAAGATCGGTTCCCATGCGCAGCCCTTTACCCCCGGCAACTATCAGAGCGTATTGTACCATTCAGATTAAATCATTCAACGCACATCGCCTCTTTCAGTTCCTGCACTTTTTCCTTGCCCAGCATAAGGTCTACAATTGCCAATGCAAACTCCATGGCGGCACCCGGTCCTTTTCCCGTAATGATATTGCCATCTCTTTCTACCGGAGCACCCGTGCACTCAGCACCTTCAAGATATTGCTCAAAGCCCGGATAGCAAGTAGCCTTTTTGCCCTTCAGCAATCCCAGCTTGCCCAGCACCATAGGAGCGGCACAAATAGCTGCAATAGGTTTGTTCTCTTGAGCAAAACGCAACACAAGATTACGCAGTTCGCCACATTTCTCCAACGTAGCAGCGCCCGGCATTCCACCCGGAAGCAAGATAAGCTCTGCATCATAAAAATCACAGTTCACGACATTCTTATCACACAGAACCGGCACGTCATGCGCCCCCGTTACGATTTCATCAGGGGTCACCGTTATCATCTCCACGTTTAATCCGGCACGTCTCATTACATCTACAGAAGTAAATGCTTCTACTTCTTCGAATCCGTCAGCAAAAAAAACATAAACTGTACCCATAATTGTTCCTCCTCTTATTTCAGATTAAAATAATACGTTATTGTTCCCGTCTGGTTATTCAATCCACTTACTGCATTGAAACGGGCTTTCCTGGCTGCATCTTCCGCTGCTTTCCGTAAAGCGGGGTTCACGGTATTCGTCTGGCGGTTGATACTGGTTGCTATTACATGTCCTGCCGGGTTTACGGTAATTGTCACTACTACCCTGCCCTCGTCCTGCACGTTATATACCGGACGCGGCAATCCGCCTTCACCGATAGAACGGCCGCCCAGGTTAAAGGTTCCGTAGCCTCCCGTTCCCGTAGTAGCTCCGGTCGCAGCATTACCCGTGGGACTACCTTGAATGCCCTCACCTTTCGTATCTCCTTTATCACCCATCTGCGCCCCTTTGCCAAAAGCTCCTGCAACCCGCTTGCGGGCAGCTTCCTCAGCAGCTTTGCGCTCCCGTTCAGCTCTCGCTTCAGCCTCTTTGCGTTCCCGCTCGGCTTTTGCTTCCGCCAGTTTACGAGCTTCTTCGGCTTTTTCCGCTTCCGTCTTTTCCGGCTTCTTCACCAGTTCTTTTTTCTTTGGCTCGGCTTTGGGTTTTATAGCAACGGTTTCTTCCGTTTCCTGCGTGATAATCTCTTGCTCAACGGTCTCTTGCGGTTGTGGAGCTGGGGGCGCCACTTCTTCCGGCATCACGTCTACCTTCACCAAAGAAGGATCGGCAGCACCCAATGCATCAGGCACTTCTCCCAGCATGACAGGAATACCATCTTCCTCAGAAGGTTCCGGCAGGGTAAATCCTACCAGTATCAAAAGGGCTATAATAGCGGCATGCACCAGGAGCGCACCCACTATACCTATATATCTTCCTTCTTTCTTCTGATTCACCATTGCATTTACAATTTGACAATGTACAATTTAATCTTCCGGTGGGCGCGTGGCCAGCACCATCTTAAATTTATTCTCGTTTGCAATATTCAGTACCTTCACAATTTCCCGGTAAGGCACTGTTTCGTCAGCATACAAAGCGACATACATTTCAGGTTCCTTCTCTGCACACGATTGCAGGAAGGAAGGCAGTTCCTCCAACGTCAGCAATTGCTCCTTATCATTACCGAAAGCCGCATAGAAGTTCAGGTCTTTATCGATAATGACCCTGGTCAACGGTTTGGCAGATGTCTGTTGTTTACCCTGCGGCAGCAGTACCTTGATAGCATTGGGCGATACTACCGTAGAGGTAATCATAAAGAATATCAGCAGCAAGAAGATGACATCCGTCATGGACGCCATACTGAAATTGGGTGATATTTTAGCTCTACGTTTTAGCATGGTTCATTCAGTAAATCCATGAACGCCATTGTCTTGGCCTCCATCTTATTGACTACTCCGTCTACCAGTGTCACCAGGTAGTTATAGGCAAACATGGCAATGATACCTACAATCAGACCGCCCACAGTAGTAATCATTGCTTCGTAAATACCACCGGAAAGCAGTGTAATATCGATATTGTTGCCTGCATTTGCCATCTCAAAAAAAGCACGTACCATACCCGTCACCGTGCCGAGGAAGCCAATCATGGGCGCACCACCCGAGATGGTAGCCATAATCGTCAGCCCCTTTTCAAGCTTTGCCACTTCTATGTTGCCCACATTCTCGATGGCTGCCTGCACATCATTGACCGGACGTCCCAGGCGACTGATACCTTTCTCAATCATACGAGCCGACGGCGTGTTCACGCTGCGGCAATAAGAGATGGCAGCTTTTATTTCTCCGGCCAGGATATAATCCTTAATCTTATCCATGAACATCGGGTCTTCCTTGCCCGCCTTACGAATCACATAATTGCGTTCGAACAGGATATAAAAACAAAGTACGGACAGGAGGCCGAGGACTATCATAATCCAGCCACCCTTGATGGCCATACTCCATAAGTTCATTTCGTCGTGAGCACCGAGCGGAGTCAATACCGGATTAGCACCTGCAATAGAATCAGTCAGTGCCGGGGCCACTTGGGCCAATAACATCATTGCATTCATTAGCGGAGACAATTTTTATATTCGTGAATGGTACGTTCCAGTCCCAGGTACAGCGCATCGCTGATCAGTGCATGGCCAATGGACACTTCGTCCACCCACGGGATGTTTTGATAAAAATAATTCAGGTTCGTCAAGCTCAGGTCATGACCGGCATTCACACCCAACCCCAAACTGCGGGCCACCTTGGCAGCTTCTACAAAAGGAGCTACTGCTGCTTCTCTTCCTTTCGGATAGGCAGTAGCATAGGGTTCGGTATAAAGCTCCACGCGGTCGGCACCGGCTTTGGCGGCATACTCTATCATTTCAGCATCGGCAGAAACGAATACGGAAGTACGGATGCCTGCATGGCTGAACTCATCCAAAACTTCGCACAAAAAGTCTAAGTTGATTTTGGTATCCCAACCGGCGTTCGAAGTTAGCTGTGTAGGGCTGTCGGGCACCAGTGTAACCTGGTGGGGCTTCACTTTCAGAACCAAATCAATGAATTCCGGTGCCGGATATCCTTCTATATTAAATTCGGTGCGTAGCAGGGGACGCAAATCATACACATCCTTGCGGCGGATATGCCGCTCATCGGGGCGTGGATGCACCGTAATTCCGTCAGCACCAAAGCTTTCACAATCCAACGCTACCTTTACAACATTCGGCACATCGCCTCCACGGGCATTGCGCAGCGTTGCTATCTTGTTTATGTTTACGCTTAATCTCGTCATAATTTGGTTTATAGTTTGGGGCAAAAGTACAAATAATCGTGATATATTGGCAGCATTCTAAGAAAAAAATAGCATATTTGCACGGCATAACAACAGAATTGACTATGAAATTTGCCATATTCGGAAATACTTATCAAGCCAAGAAATCCTCGCATGCAGAGAACCTCTTCCGGTTGCTCGGGCAACATCATGCCCAGATCTGCGTCTGCCGGGAATTCTATCATTTCCTCACTGCCGACTTAAAATTAAACATACCTGCCGCCGAATTGTTTGATGGAGACGACTTTTCGGCCGACATGGTTATCAGCATCGGTGGCGACGGCACCTTTCTGAGGGCGGCGAGCCGTGTGGGAAAGAAGGATATTCCGATTCTCGGCATCAATACCGGCCGCCTGGGATTCCTGGCGGACATTTCGCCGGAAGAGATGGAGGAAACCTTCGATGAAATCTACAATAATCATTATAAGGTGGAAGAGCGCAGCGTATTGCAATTGAGGTGCGATGACGAGAAGTTGATGCAGTCGCCCTACGCACTCAACGAGATAGCCGTGCTGAAGCGCGACAGCTCGTCGATGATAAGCATCCACACAGCCATCAACGGTGCACACCTCACGACTTATCAGGCAGACGGGCTGGTGATTGCCACGCCTACCGGTTCTACGGCCTACTCGCTCAGCGTGGGCGGACCGGTCATCGTGCCCCATAGCAAAACAATAGCCATCACCCCGGTGGCTCCTCACAGCCTGAACGTCCGCCCTATCGTGATTTGCGACGATTGGGAAGTGACGCTCGATGTAGAAAGCCGCAGCCATAGCTTCCTGGTTGCCATCGACGGACGGAGCGAGTCGTGCAAAGAGACGACCCGCCTGCACATCTCGCGGGCCGACTATAGTATAAAGGTGGTGAAGCGTTTCAATCATGTATTTTTCGATACATTGCGCAATAAGATGATGTGGGGAGTGGACGTAAGATAATTAACATGCAGAAAGATAGTGATGCTCTATTAGTAACCAAGTTAAAAGAAGGCAATAAATTTGCTTTTGAAGCACTGTATGAAAAATACAGTGCAAAATTATATAACTCCATCGTACTCCTCGTGTACGACAAATCTACAGCTAAAGACATCACCCAAAGCTGTTTCTTAACAATATGGGAGAAGCGTAATAATCTGGATTCAGAAAAGAGCTTCACAGCTTACCTATATACTATTGCTCGCAATATGGTATACAAAGAAACCGAGCGGTTACTATTACATAATAAATTTGTTGAAAACAAATTGAATACAGAAGTAGAGCCCTTTGAAGAAGACGCCATAAATATGGATGTTTCTTTGCTTGAAAAACAGATAGAACTGCTTTTGCAAAACTTGCCGGACATTTCTCAGAAAATCTTTCATTTAAAAAGAGAAGAAGAACTCTCAAATAAAGAGATTGCAACCCGCTTGGGCCTCACAGAACGTGCTGTGGAAGCACATTTCTATCGCACAATGAAACTACTAAAAGAAGAATTACGCAAATTCATAATGATTTTTCTCTCCCTCTATTTCTTAAATAATTGTTAAATAACAATTTTCTGTGAGTGTTTTGCCGACTTTGCGGATATATATTACAGAACATGGAAAAAAAAGACTATCATATTGAGTTATTAGACCGTTTCTTTCGCGGATTAACAAGCCCTGAAGAAGATGCACTGTTAAAATCATGGATAAAGCAACCGGATTTTAAGCAAAGGTTCATTGCATACTATCAACAATGCTGGACATTGGCTCCGAACACAATGGACAAAGTTGTACAAGACGAAATATTGACTGAACTTTTGAGCAAGATAGATACCCCTCCAATTATAGAAACAACTTTTCCGAAAATAAAGAACAGTTTCTTATATCGGATAGGACGCTATGCTGCAGTTGTATGCGCAGCATTAGTCATAGGAAGTAGCGCTTATTATATAGGGACAAATCATGCCTCTAATAACGAACTTAAAAACACGCCAGTTATTATGTCAGTTTCGAATGGACAAAAAGCCGATATAATATTAACTGATGGAACAAAAGTTTATATCAATTCCGATTCCAAAATTATATATGACAATTCTTATAATAAGAAAACACGTATCCTCACATTAGAAGGAGAAGCCTATTTTGAGGTTGCCAAGAACGAAGAAAAACCTTTTATTGTAAGAGCAAACGGTATAAATGTGCAGGCGCTAGGCACAAGTTTCAACGTATCTGCTCATAAAAAAGACAAATCGGTCGCCGTCATCTTAATAAATGGAAAAGTCAAAGTAGATAATGGAAGCCATGAAACATATATGAAACCGAATGAACGATTGGTCTGCAATCTTACTAATGGAAAGTTTGAAAAGAGTGAACTTCATCCTAATACAAACTATCTGCTTTGGAGAAGTAACGAACTGGCTTTTTATGGCGAATCATTCGAGGAAATTTGTACAATACTTGCACGAATGTATAATTGCAAGTTTATATTCAAAAATGAAAAAGCAAAACAATATACTTATCACGGCATCATAAAAAATAGCAGTTTAAATAATGTATTGGAATATGCCAGCCGTGCAAGTGGAATTAAATACAAAATAGAGCCCAATAATACAATAGTAATATATTAGTCAAACAAAAAAATATTTTTGAAAAATACAATCTAATGCCGCTCTAATATTTTATTAGAGCTAGCCTTTATCATGTTTTTCTCAAAGAAAAAAAACTAAAAATCCAATATTATCTAGACATGAAAAAGATTACACTATTTTTACATGCATTAATCAGTATCCAGTCTATTGTTGCTTCCAGCATACCAATTGATGCTGAAAATTTTGGCTCCAAAAGCAGCTGGATAGTCGATCAACAATTCATGAATCTTTGTTATGGACGTCTGCAAAATGACACGCTTACCATCGGAAACAATCGGATAGAGCGTAAATTTCTTTGGAATAAGGGAAATATTATAACATACAGTCTAAAGAACAAAGACAACAACCAGTTATGGCTGAACAATAGCCAGACCCCGGACTTTAGAATCACCACAGATTTGCCTAATGCCCAAAACAGCACAATAAAAGTAGATCAGGTGCAAGCGACAAAGATATATCCCGCCTATCTAAGAGTAGAAATCTCTTTCAAGCTGAACCAATTGGATATCAAACGTATATACCGCATTTATGATGATTGTCCGGCCATTGCGTGTGATACCTACTTGAAAGGAACAGTCAATAGCATCTTCGGAGGAAGAGAAGTCAGTACCGCCGACCGGAAAAACATTGAGTTTACCGAAGATACGAAGTCCAAAGAAGTGACTGCCGTGCTCGACCAGTTCCACTTTAAAGGACAGCACTGGCACGCCCGCAGTATAGAATTTTCTGATGTAACCGACTGGCACAATAATCTGGTATCCGAGAAAGACATTATCTCTTACCGCAAACTTGGATATCGCGGCAATCTGCTGTTTGCTTATAATGGTGAGGATAATTGCGGCATTTTCTTTTTAAAAGAGGCACCTTGTTCTTCGGTACAATTAGCTTATCAAGGACAAGAATTTCTGACTGATTTCGGAAAGTTCACAGTAACAGGATTGGGAATTACTGAAAAAGATGTAACTCCCGAACATTGGACCAAAACTTATAGCTGTGTATTGGGTGTCTATAAAGAAGGAGAATTAAGCCGCCTACAAGCTCTCCGTACATATCAAAAGAACATACGCATTTATCATGCCGATCGTGATGAGATGATTATGATGAATACTTGGGGAGATCGCAGCCAGGATTCTAAAGTCAATGAAGCCTTCTGCCTGAAAGAACTGGAACGCGCAGCTCAGTTAGGAGTTACCCACTTCCAAATCGACGATGGCTGGCAAGTAGGCAAAAGTCCAAATTCGGCCGTAGCCCATGGATCTTTCAAAAACATTTGGGACAATAAGGATTACTGGAAGCCAGATCCGCAGAAGTATCCACACGGTTTACATCCCATCATTAAGCGTGGCAAAGAATTAGGCATTGAAATAGGCCTCTGGTTTAATCCCAGCATACAGGATCATTTCGCCGATTGGCAAAAGGATGCACAAGCACTCATTGATCTCTATCGTGAATATGGCATTAAAATCTTCAAAATAGACGGGCTAACCATCGCTTCCAAAGAAGCTGAAACAAACTTGCGCCGTCTATTCGATAAAGTTCTGGAAGAAACGGACGAGGAAGTTATTTTCAATCTGGATGCAACAGCCAGCCGCCGTGGAGGATATCATATGTTCAACGAATATGGAAATATCTTCCTGGAAAATCGCTATACCGACTGGCAAAATTACTATCCTTACTGGACATTACGTAATCTCTGGATGCTCTCCAAATATGTACCTGCCGAGAAGCTACAAATCGAGTTTCTAAACAAATGGAGAAATATAGAAAAATATAAAGGGGAAATCTTTGCCCCCGCCAATTATTCTTTCGAGTATCTGTTCGCCATAACCTTAGCCGGGCAACCGCTTGCCTGGTTGGAAGGGAGTAATCTGCCGGAAGAAGCTTTAGCACTGAAAAAACAGATTGGAGTCTACAAAGAATTCCAGTACGACATGCATTCAGGTACCATTCTGCCAATAGGTGACGAACCGTCCGGACGTTCATGGACAGGATTCCAATCGCTAAAAAGAGATAAAGGCTATTTAATTATATATCGTGAAAACACCCCGATAGAGACAACTGAAATTGAAACCTGGCTATCGGAAGGGGTTACAGTAAAATGCACTCCATTGATGGGACATGGTAAAGCGATGACTACCGTTATCGGTAAAAAAGGAATATTGAAAGTTTCATTGCCAACCATCAATGACTATGTAGTTTATAAATATGAAATTGTGAAATAAACATCAAAATAATAAGATTCAATGAGAAAACTAACGATTGTTTGCCTGCTCATAATGACAGTATTGGGCAGCAAATTACAAGCACAAGATTTATTGTCCAATGTTTATGGACGTGACTACCAGTTACTGAACGGAAAATGGGGTGCCATCGTAGACCTGTACAATCTGGGCCGTAAAATGCAAGTTTACAAAAACAGAAAGCCCCAAGACAACAAACAATTCTACGAATATTCATTCGAGGGTGGTTTGACGCTGAATGTCCCTTCTGATTTCAACTCACAGATGCCCGAACTGAAATTCTACGAAGGAACCGTCTGGTACGGACGATATTTCGATGCACCTAAAACTGATGGGAAACGTCTGTTCCTCTATTTCGGTGCAGTAAGTTATCGTAGCCGGGTATACCTGAATGGAGAAGAAATTACCTGCCACGAAGGTGGATTCACCCCTTTTCAGGTGGAAATTACAGACTGTGTCAAGGAGAAAGATAATTTCTTGGCTGTAGAAGTGAACAACACTCGTACTACAGATGCCATTCCTGCCATGTCTTTCGATTGGTGGAACTACGGTGGCATCACTCGCGATGTGATGCTTGTCAGCGTTCCGCAAACTTATATAAGGGATCACTTTATCCAATTGGATAAAACTCAATCAAATCTGATCCATGCCAAAGTCTCTTTATCCGAAGCAAAAGCTGGCATCAATGTACAAATTTCCATTCCCGAATTAGGAATAAAGCAGGCTATGACCACCGATGCCAGCGGAATTGCTGAGACTACCATTAAGGTGAAGAAATTACAACGTTGGTCGCCGGAAGTACCCAAGTTGTACGATATAACCATCACTTCAGATAACGATCGGATCAACGAGCAAATCGGTTTTCGCAACCTTTACGTAAAGGGTGAAGACATCTACCTGAACAACAAACCTGTTTTCCTACGCAGCATCAGCTTTCATGAAGAAATTCCACAACGTCGCGGCCGCGCTTTTTCTGAAGCCGATGCCACAATGCTACTGTCCGAAGCCAAAGATTTAGGAGCCAATATGATCCGCCTGGCACACTATCCGCAAAATGAATATACTGTCCGTCTGGCAGAAAAAATGGGTTTTCTCTTGTGGGAAGAGATACCTATATGGCAAGGCATTGATTTTGAGAACAATGCTACCCGGGAGAAAGCAGGTCGGATGATTAAAGAAATGGTAATGCGTGATAAAAATCGCTGTTCTGTAGCCTTTTGGGGAATTGCCAATGAAACAGCCACTTCCGCTCCGCGCAACGAGTTCCTGAAGCACATGAAACAATGCTGTTTGGATATTGATTCCACCCGCCTGATTACAGCAGCTTTTGACCTGGTACATTTTAATCGCAAAAGCCAAAATTTTGAGATGAATGACTCTATCATTAACATTCTGGATATGGTAGCCATCAACAAATACATGGGCTGGTATCATGACTGGCCGCTAACTCCGGACAAGGCTATCTGGAACGTAGCCCCCGGCAAACCGCTCTTCATCTCCGAATTCGGCGGCGAAGCCCTTTACGGCAAGCATGGCGATGCAGAAGTAAAAAGTTCCTGGAGTGAAGACTATCAGGCAGAACTTTACAAGAACAATCTGGAAATGTTTAAGCATATCCCCAACCTGCGTGGTACTTCTCCATGGATTCTTTTTGACTTCCGTTCTCCCTTCCGTTTCCATCCCAATCAAGGAGGTGAATGGAATCGTAAAGGATTAGTCTCCGATCAGGGGCAACGCAAAAAAGCATGGTACATCATGCGTGATTATTACAACCAAAAGAAAGCAGAAAAATGAAACAGACATTGAAACATTGGACGGCTACCCTTCTCCTTGCATCTATGGCATGGAGTGGACATGCCCAGGAAAAGAGAGAAATGGATTTGTCAGGAGAGTGGGCATTCCAAACTGATGTTATGGATTTCCGTAGAGGCTCGCTAGATGTCCGCTATTGCCATCGTCTGCAAGAAAGTATTGTTCTTCCAGGCATCACAGACGACTATAAAATAGGTTATAAATCTCCCTACCGCCACCTGGACCGCTTGACCCGCATCTATGAATATATGGGGCCAGCGTGGTATCAGCGTGAAATCGAAATACCGGCATCTTGGAAAGGAAAACGTATATTCCTCTACTTCGAACGTACACATTGGCTCAGTTCTGTATATGTAGGCAAAGAAGAAGTCAGTAAAATAGATTATATCAGCATTCCCCACAACCATGAACTCACCCAATGGCTGCATCCGGGGAAGAAAGAGTTGATAACCTTCTGCATCGACAACCGCTACCAATACGATACACATAAATGGGACCATGCCCATTCCGAATTTACTCAAATAAACTGGAACGGAGTGCTGGGAGAAATCAAACTGGTAGCCATCGATCCGGTTTACGTGGACGATATGCAAGTCTATCCTGATGTCGACAACAAAAGTATAAAGGTAAAGATAGCTATACGAAACTATACGGAGCAAACAGCCCAAAGCAAACTTACTCTCCACGTGACTGGAGAAAAATATGATCTGCAACAAGAAATCCCGGTAACAATAACCGATTCCATCGCATATATAGAAAAAGAACTGGCTTTAGGCAAAGATATCCGTTTATGGAACGAATTCCATCCCAATCTCTATACACTGGATTGCAAACTGACTTCAGCAATAGAAAACGAATCGTACACACACAGCAAAAGTACGACCTTTGGAATGCGCGAAGTAGAAGCCGGTGAAGACCACATTATCCTTAACGGCGAGCCTATACATTTGCGCGGTACCGTTGAGAATGCCGTCTTCCCCAAAACCGGTTATGCTCCGGTGGATGATGCTTCTTGGGAGCGCGTACTCCATATCCTGAAAGAATATGGTATGAACCACATGCGTTTCCATTCCTGGTGCCCACCTGCCGCAGCCTTCCGTATGGCCGACAAGTTGGGAGTTTATTTGGAAGTAGAGATGCCAATGTGGGGCAAAGATGCTCAACCCGACGAAAAACGGTGGAATTTCTTCCGCCGTGAATTACGCGGCATATTGAAAGAATATGGCAATCATCCTTCTTTCATTCTTTATTGCAACGGTAACGAAATAACGGGTGACTTCAACTTTATTGAGGAGCTAACTGCCACAGCCCGCCAGTTGGACAACCGCCGTTTATATAGCGGATCCACAGCCCGTACGCGCGTCAAATCCGATCAGTTTTATATCACCCATCAGACGACAAAAGGTCACATGGCTATTTACGAAGGACGTCCATACACAAATTGGGATAAGAACAAAGAACTTGGAGTAGGTTTGCCTATCATTTCGCATGAATCGGGACAACGCTGCATCTATCCTAATTTTGAAGAAATAAAGAATTTCACAGGGCCCGTGCAAGCACGCAATTTTGAGGTATTCCGCGAACTGCTGGACAAGAACCACATGCTCGACCAAGCACACGACTTTTTCCGCGCTTCCGGTGCTCTAACGGCTATCGAATACAAAGACGTCATAGAGGCACAACTGCGTACTTACTTGAAAGGTGGCTTCCAATTACTTTCATTAAACGATTTCACAGGTCAGGGATATGCTCCGGTAGGTATTCTAGACCCATTTTGGAATTCTAAAGGTCTGATTACTCCGGAGAAATGGCGCGAATTCTGCGCACCGACCGTTGCACTACTCCGTTTTGACAAACGTGCATTCTACAATGATGAAGTGTTCGAGGGAAAGGCTGAAATCTATAACTACGGTCCTTCTGTCCTGAAAAATGCCAAAATCAGCTGGAGCATAACCGATAGTGAAGGCAAGACTCTGAAAAGCGGAAAACTAAAGACACAGACCATCGGGAAAAACGGCGTATTTCCTTTAGGCAATTTCAGTTTTGCATTGGGCAACATTACCGAACCACAGAAGCTCACAGTACACCTTTCTGCAGCCCTGGTCAAGAATAGCTGGGACATTTGGGTATATCCTCGTCATAACAACCAAATGCAATCGACCGACAAGATACTTTACACAACCGTTTTCGATGAAAAAGCAAAACAGTATCTTGCCGATGGCAAAAAAGTAGTACTTTGTCCCAAACCGTCCAATGTAAAAGGTCGCAAGTCTGTTTTCCACAACCATTTCTGGAATCCGATAATGTTCAAGTGGCCACCAATGACAATAGGCTGCCTGATACACAGTGACCAACCGGTATTCGACCACTTCATCACGTCCTACCATACCGACTGGCAGTGGTGGGATATTTTAGAAAATGCCAAAGTCATCGAAATGAGAGATGCTCCGACAGCATTGCGCCCTTTCATTCAGGTAATAGACCATTACGACAATAACGAAAAACTGGGCATCGGATTTGAAGCAAAAGTAAAAAACGGCAGTCTATTGGTACTGGCTGTAGATACACAGAAGAACATCGATAAACGCCCTGCCACCCAACAGTTGCTGGAAAGCATCGACCACTACGTAAAGAGCGATAAATTCGCCCCACAGATTTCCGTTAGTGAATCTTATATTGAATCGTTCTTAAAGAAGTAAATGGAGGGAATGTTATGAGAATATCCTTTATTTGGTTACTTTTATCGTTGCTGATCGAACCGGCATCGGCACAAGAAATAAAAATGTCACAGACAGCTCCTCTGGAACAAATCTATGGAGAAAGCATGGAAGATGATGCATTACTGCCTATGAATGATCTGGATATGGATTTCGGCTATGCCCTTTATGAAACGACCGTTAATGTGGGAGAAGAAAATCCCACATTGACAGTCGAGAACATACGGGACTATGCCGTAGTTTACATAGACAACCAATTACAAGGTTACTTGAAAGCCAGCAAAAAAGATTTGGCAACCAAGCTTTCACCAGGAATACATAAACTAAGCATCTACGTTGAGAATATCGGACGCATTACTTATGGTCCTGAGATTCTCGACAACTCAAAAGGTATCTATGGCAGCATCACTTTAGGTGATTCAGAACTGAAAGATTGGAAAATGACTCCGCTGAATGTCAAAGAATGCACAATAAACAGTCTGAGTTTTACAGAAAACAGTTCATCCATCCCCTGCTTTCACAAGGGAAATGTTTCTATAGACAATCCTACCCAAGCCACTTTCCTTAACATATCCGGATGGGGTATGGGGGAAGTTTGGATAAATGAACAATATCTGGGTGCTTATTGGGAGGAAAATGCAGAAAGAACATTAGCCATACCGGCCGGCACTTTGGTAGAAGGCAGTAATGAAGTAGTAGTATTTGAACTAAAAAACAATGAACAAACATCTATGTCATTGATAGATAAACCTATTTTCAAATAATATCTCTCTAATTTCACCATTCAAGATTTTGTTTATATTCCTTAAAATAACAACCTTAGTATAAGAGTTGGTCATAGAAAATGTGTCCTACTAAATGAGAACACAATAAAATTATAAATATTATGAAGAAACTAACATTTATCAGTTGCCTGCTTCTAAGTAGCTATCTGAGCGGAGCAATAGCTGCCAACAAGAAACAGCCCGTCTACAAAGATGCCAAATCCCCTATTGAAGATCGTGTGAATGATCTGGTGGGCAGAATGACCTTAGAAGAGAAAATACTGCAACTAAATCAGTATACCCTGGGGCGCAACAACAATGAAAACAACCTTGGCGAAGAAGTAAAAAAGATTCCTGCTACTTTAGGCTCCCTTATCTACTTTAACGAAGACGCCAATCTGCGTAACGAAGCCCAACACAAAGCAATGGAAGAATCGCGCCTCGGCATCCCTATCCTTTTCGGATATGATGTTATCCACGGGTTCCGCACTATTTACCCCATTTCTCTGGCACAAGCATGTTCTTGGAATCCAAAATTAGTGGAGCAAGCATGTGCCGTTGCTGCTCAGGAAGCTCGCATGTCCGGAGTGGACTGGACCTTCTCTCCTATGATTGATGTAGCGAGAGACGGACGTTGGGGACGTGTTGCCGAAGGTTATGGCGAAGATACTTATACCAATGCCGTTTTCTGCGTCGCATCCGTCAAAGGATATCAAGGCGAAGATTTGTCCGGCAACAAGAAAGTAGCTGCCTGTCTGAAACATTACATCGGATACGGAGCCTCTGAAGCCGGACGTGATTACGTCTATACCGAAATATCCAATCAAACATTATGGGATACTTACATCCCTCCCTATGAAGCAGGAGTAAAGGCCGGTGCCGCTACCTTGATGAGTTCATTCAACGACATCAGTGGCACACCCGGAAGTGCCAATCACTATACAATGACAGAAATCCTGAAGAACCGTTGGAAGCACGACGGTTTCGTCGTTTCCGACTGGGCAGCCGTACCGCAGCTAATTGATCAGGGACATGCTGCCAACCACAAAGAAGCCGCCCGTTTAGCATTCAATTCCGGATTGGAAATGGATATGATGGGACATTGCTATGACAAACACATGGCACAACTGGTAGAAGAAGGTAAAATAAGCATGGAACTGATTGACGATGCAGTGAAGCGTGTCCTCCGCATCAAGTTTCGCTTAGGACTGTTCGATAATCCTTATACCCCGATATCAACTGAGAAAGAACGTTTTCTATTACCACAAAGTTTGGCAACTGCCGAAAAACTGGCTGAAGAAAGCATCGTTCTACTGAAGAATGAAAACAATGTACTTCCTCTGGCAAACGGGAACAAACCAACTATCGCCGTTATGGGACCTTTGGTAAAGAATAGCGCTGAACTTTTAGGTTCTTGGTGCGGTCACGGACACGTAGAGGATGTCCTCCCCATCAATGAAGCAATGGACACTGAATTTGCCGGTAAAGCAAAATTGATTTATGCTGATGGCTGTGACTTCGACGGTAACGATACATCAAAGTTCAGTGAAGCTTTGGCTGTTGCCCGAAAAGCAGATGTCATTCTGCTTTGTATGGGCGAGAAAAAGAAGTGGAGCGGTGAAAATGCCTCACGTTCCATCATCGAACTGCCTGACATACAAGAAAAATTCATTTTTGAAATAAAGAAAGCAGGAAAGCCTATTGTATTGGTATTATCAAACGGACGTCCTTTAGCTCTTTCCAAAGTAGAACCTCTTTGTGATGCTATCGTTGAAATGTGGCAACCGGGTGTACCGGGCGGAATGCCATTAACAGGCGTATTATCGGGCCGGGTGAATCCTTCGGGCAAGCTATCCATTACATTTCCACGCTCTACCGGACAAATCCCAATCTATTACAACCAACGCAAAACAGCACGTCCCCACAGTGGCAAGTATCAAGATATTCCCTCTACTCCACTGTATGAATTCGGATATGGTTTAAGCTATACTACCTTCAACTATGGTGACATCAGACTATCTAAAGAAACCATTAAACGTGACGAGAAACTGATAGTGGAAATCCCGGTTACCAACACCGGCAAGCGCGATGGTGCCGAAGTGGTTCATTGGTTTATTTCAGATCCCTTCAGTACAATTACCCGTCCCAACAAAGAATTGAAATATTTCGAGAAACAGTTGATTAAGGCCGGTGATACCTACATATTCTATTTTGAAATTGATCCGATACGTGACATTAGTTTCGTAAATGCCAACGGCGAACGTGTCCTTGAAAACGGCGAATACTATGTAACAGTAAAAGATAAGAAAATAAAATTCACGCTGACTGATTAACGCTCCGTAGAAAGATCGTGAATCAGAAAGATTAACATTCAATTTATGAAACAGAAAATTATTTTTTCATTCATTCTCTCTATATTGACTATCTGCAGCTATGGACAACCGAAGACAATAGGAGAGAACAACTCTTCGTCTGCTTTGAATCTGCATATATACATCACCAAGCAGGCGGAACAGCGCGCTAAAGAGCTAGTATCACAAATGACCTTGGAAGAAAAAATTGATTATATTTCCGGCCCCAGATCATTTTATATCAGAGCTATTCCACGACTGGGAATCCCAGAAATCAGACTGGCTGACGGACCTCAGGGAATACGTAACAACACGAAAAGTACGTTGTACCCTTGTGGTATTTTATCCGCTTCAACATGGAATAAAGAGTTAGTGAGAGAATTAGGACGCGGTCTCGGGCGGGATGCAAAAGCCCGAGGAGTAAGTATTTTATTAGGACCGGGAGTTAATATTTACCGGTCACCTTTATGCGGTCGCAATTATGAGTATTTTGGAGAAGATCCCTACTTAACCAGCGAAGTCGCCAGTCAATATATACAAGGCGTACAAGAAGAAGGTGTGATAGCTACCGTGAAGCATTTTGCTGCAAACAACCAGGAATGGAGCAGACACAACGTCAGTTCGGATGTTGATGAGCGCACTTTACAGGAAATTTATTTCCCAGCTTTTCGCAAAGCTGTAGAAGAAGTACAAGTCGGTGCCGTTATGGATAGCTACAATCCTGTAAACGGTGTGCATGCTACTGAAAATTCTTGGATGAACATTGATATATTGAGAAAGAAATGGGGATTCAAAGGAATTCTCATGTCAGACTGGAGTTCCGTCTATTCCACAGTAGGAGCTGCCAATGGAGGGCTGGACTTGGAAATGCCTACGGGGAAGTTCATGACAAAAGAAAAGTTGATACCAGCCATAAAGAATGGTATTGTAACTGAAGCCACAATTGACATCAAGGTACAGCATATTCTTCAAACTTTGATTGCTTTCGGATGTTTCGATATGCCGAAGAATAGTTTATCCGCAATTAAGGATGATACTCAGTCCAAGGAAACGGCATTGAAACTGGCAAGAGAAGGGGTTGTACTATTGAAAAACAATCATCAGACATTACCTTATCGGAAAGGCAAAACTCTGGTATTAGGACCGAACGCTGATATAATTCCTACCGGAGGAGGCAGTGGATTCGTTACTCCTTTTTCTGTAATATCGGTCTATGACGGTATGCGCAAAATAAGAGGAAACGAGCAGGTGGAATTGCTAACTGACAGCACCTTGTATAAAGACATTTCCCATCAGATTTATACGGATGACAAGTTTACCCACCAAGGATTCAAAAGTGAATATTATACGACCCGTAATCTGAGCGGAGCACTCTTCCTGTCAGCTGTAGAACCTCAAATAAATTATTCGTGGAAATATGATGCACCGTTTGCCGATATGCCTGCAGACCAGTTTTCCGTCCGATGGACAGGAGCTTATCGGGCAGATAAAAATGGGACAATTCAATTCCAATTGGCCGGTGACGACGGTTACAGACTATTTGTCAACGATAAACAGATTACCGGTGATTGGGGTAACCATTCGTTCAGTACACGCAGCGCCTTTATGGAGGTTAAAACCGGAGAAGTATACAGACTTCGCATTGAATATTTCGACAATGTAGGTGAAGCTACTATAAAGTTCCGGGCCGGTATGATGGATGAAAAACATTTGACGGCCTCTTTGAAACAGGCCCGGAATGTGATTATATGTGCCGGATTCAACAGCAGTACGGAAGGAGAAGGCTTCGACCGCCCCTTTGCTTTGTCTCATGGACAAGAATACCTCATCAATAAGGTAGCCTCACTTCACGACAACGTCACCGTAATAGTGAATGCCGGAGGCGGAATTGACTTCCGTAATTGGGGAAAGAACGTTCAAGCCATAATAATGGCATGGTATCCAGGACAAGAGGGAGGACAAGCTTTAGCAGAAATCATAACCGGGAAAATATCACCAAGTGGAAAGTTACCGATCAGTATCGAAGAGAAATGGGAAGATAATCCGGTGTTCAACAGTTATTATGATAATCGTAATGTACCTCACAAACGGGTACAATATGCCGAAGGAATATTTGTCGGATACAGGGGGTACGACCAAACAGGCAAGAAACCTCTTTATCCGTTTGGTTACGGACTTTCGTACAGTAACTTTGCATACAGCAACATGACTGTTGAGAAGTCTGGAGAGAATTGTGTCAAAATCAGTTTTGATATAAAGAATATCGGAAAAACGGATGCTGCAGAAACGGCTCAAGTATATGTTTGCGATATCCAATCCTCAGTTCCACGTCCTCTAAAAGAACTGAAAGGATATGAAAAAGTTTATTTGAAAAGAGGAGAGACCAAACATATCAGTATAACTTTAACTAAAGAAGCTTTCGCTTTCTATGACATCAGCTCTCATCAGTTTATAATAGAACCAGGTGAGTTTAAAATACTGGTAGGACCTTCTTCAGAGAATCTGCCATTGGCAACAATAATCACTTTATAAAAAGTATCAGCCAAATATGAAAAGAATAATCACATTATTATTTTGTTTATGTGGTTTTGGAATCATAAACGTCGCATCACAAACTGTCACAGAAGAAGACTTTATTTCCAATCTGCTAAAACAGATGACATTAGATGAAAAGATAGGCCAATTGGCGCAGTACACATATCGAGGGAATTTCACCGGACCGGATGGTGCAAACATACCTAAAGAAGAATATGTCAAGCAGGGGAAAATCGGCTCAATGCTGAATGTAACAGGGATTAAAGAAATACATAGATTTCAAGAGTTAGCTCTCCAATCGCGTTTACGCATTCCCTTGATATTCGGTTTGGATGTAATTCATGGCTACCGTACCTGCTTCCCTATCCCACTGGCAGAAGCTGCAAGTTTTGATTTGGCGATGATTGAAGAAACAGCCCGCTACAATGCTATGGAGAGTGCAGCCGACGGCCTGAATTGGATCTTCGGACCAATGGTAGACATTTCCTGGGATGCACGTTGGGGACGCGTAATGGAAGGTGCCGGTGAAGATCCTTATTACGGTTCACGGGTAGCGGAAGCGCGTGTCAAAGGCATACAGGGAAACAACCTGGCGGACACCGCTACGGTTATGGCTTGCATAAAGCACTTTGCCGGATATGGAGCACCAACAGCAGGTAAGGAGTATAACAGCGTAGATATGTCGTTAGGACAATTCGCCAATTTCTATATGCCCACTTATCACGCTGCCATAAAAGCCGGTGCGGCAACGGTAATGAGTGCATTCAATGATTTCAACAATATACCTTCTACAGCCAATGACTTCCTGCTCAACCGGTTGCTAAAGCAGCAGTGGGGATTCAAAGGCTTTGTTGTATCTGACTATAATTCCGTAGAAGAACTTGTGAATCATCGCTATGCGTACGACAAGAAAGATGCGGCAGCCAAAGCGCTAAATGCCGGTCTTGACATGGAAATGGTAAGTACATGCTATCTAACCTACCTGAAAGAACTCATACAAGAAGGAAAAGTTAAAGAAAAAACATTAGACAATGCCGTACGCCGTATTCTTGAAAAAAAGCAGGAGCTCGGTTTGTTTGAAGATCCTTTCCGTTACTGCAATCCGGCACGTTCTGCCAAGATACTCAATTCACCAGAAATCCGCAATGCTTCTCTCCGGATGGCAGAGCGTTCCATCGTATTGCTGGAAAACAAGCAATCCGTACTTCCTTTAACATCACAAGTGAAATCTGTAGCTCTAATAGGCGGCCTCTCCAAATCCCAAAATGATATGGCAGGAGCTTGGGCCGCAACAACAGACCGTAGCAAGATTATTACTTTATATGATGCATTGCTCCAAAAAGGATTAGAAGTAAACTACGCCGACGGTTATGACCTGAAGAGTAATCGAATGACAGATTTGCAGAAGACCCTTCAAGCAGCCCGTACCTCAGACATCGTCCTTGTAGCAGTGGGTGAAAGAGCCAATCAAAGTGGAGAAAAAGCTGCCAAAGTAGATATATCTATTCCTGAAGAACAACAAAGATTAGTCTCGGAATTAAAAAAGACAGGCAAACCCGTGGTGGTTCTTGTCATGTGCGGGCGTCCGGTCATCTTCAATGAAATAAAAGAAAAAGCAGATGCAGTATTATGTACCTGGTGGTTAGGAAGCGAAGCCGGTAACGCAATCTGCAATGTATTATGGGGTACCTACAATCCATCGGCCAAACTGCCTATGACATTTCCGGCACATGTAGGGCAAATCCCAATTTACTATCAGTATAAGAGTACCGGACGGCCAACCAGTTTAAAGCAAACTTACACGGCATCTTACATCGACTATTCCACCGAACCTGCTTATCCTTTCGGATATGGTTTATCTTATACAACCTTCGGCTATTCAGATTTGAATGTCTTGCCCGGCAAGAGCCCGGACATACATGCAGAGGTTTCTGTAAAAGTAACCAATCAGGGACAACGCACCGGAGAGGAAATCGTACAGTTATATGTACAGGACAAAGTAGCTTCCGTTACCCGGCCTATCAAAGAATTGAAAGGAATTCAAAAGATCCAAATGGAACCGGGAGAAAGTAAAACCGTTACTTTCCCTATTACAAACGAAGCATTAGGCTTTTATGACAATGAAATGAATTATAAAGTAGAACCGGGTGAGTTCATTTTCATGGTAGGAGGAAGCAGCAATAACTTGCAGCAGATTACTTTTACTCTGAAATAAATGAACCCCATTTAAACGGGTACATATATTAATAAATAAACTCCCCGATGTTAAGGAAAAAAGTTCTTTGCACTAAGAGAAAAGTGTCTTTTTCCAGTAAACAAGTTCTATTCAAAGCGCGCGAACGGATATTCGCAACGCTTGAATATGTATTCGCGCAGTGCGAACAAGCGTTCACAATGCAAAAATAAAAAATATAGCATAGATACTTTATAAAGAGAAACTATCAGAAGATAGTCTGAAACAAGATAAGTAAAGGCAACTGATTCGCAATGAATAGGTTGCCTTTTCTTCAGAATAAATAAGCATACTGATCTCCTAAAAACTTCTTGATATGCTTTAAGGCTTTGGTAATCTGAGCTTCTACTGTCTTAACCGAGATATCCATTTCATCAGCTATTTCCTGATTACTCTTCCCTTCTTCCCTACTCTTGCGGTAAACCTGCTGACACTTGTCGGCAAGCGAACAAACAGCCTCTTCGATCAACTGATTCAACTCGTCCATTTCTACAGAAGTATCAGCAGATAAATCATAGATACAGTTTACCGACTCTTCAACAGGAACCGTAACTTTTTCATCCCGCAGAGCATTCAGACACCGATTGCGTGCTGCTTGAAAAAGATAAGCTTTAAATGATATTTTAAGTATCAACGTAGCCCTATTCTCCCATAAATTCATAAAAATAGTCAGAGCTATTTCTTCCACTTCCTGCTTGTCTTTCAGATAAAGGGACATGAAGCGGCAAAGTGAAACAAAATAAGTGTCGAAAAGATGCTTGAAAGCCTTTTCGTCATCTTGCTTGATCAACTTCAATAATAGAATATCGTCTTCTGCTGACATACTTAAAACGTATTAGACCAGGAATATTTGAACGGCAAAGTTACTAATATTATTTGTTCTTGGAAATTTCTAAAAAAATAATTAGTTTTCGAATAAGGGTTAAACCGCAATGATGTGTCATATATACGAAGGCCTAAAAAATTATCATGATCATGAGAAAAAGTGTTCCTTGGAATTTAATTATTCCTAAGCTGAAACAGGAAATTTCCGCAGACGAAGAGCGGCAATTGGAAATTTGGTTGCGCAACAGTAATAATGAAGCGCTATTCGAAGAACTGCAACTGCTATGGGAGAAAATTCAGGCAAACGTAGAAAACTATACGCCAAATACTGAATTTTATTGGAATGAACTTGTCAACCGCATACACGCCGGTGAATCCAAGCAGAAAGAAGAAAAAACTGCGAAGAAACGCTTTGAGCTGAAACGGATGTACCGTTACGCAGTAGCTGCTTGTATAGCCATTGCTATAGGTTGTTCATTCTACATCGGTTTCCTTAACGGACAACCGGAACCTATGCCACAGTTATACTCCAATTTGTCGGGTAAGTCGAAAGTTCTCCTTCCTGATGGCAGCGAAGTATGGATGCATACAGAGACAGCTTTACAATACGAATCCCAGATGAATGGGAAAGAGCGTATGGTAAATGTTACTGGTGAAGCCTACTTCGACGTGACACACGATGCCAGGAAACCTTTTATCGTGCAGACAGAAGGCATGCGTATCGTGGTACACGGGACCAAATTCAACGTCGATGCATTTCCCGGTTCGGAAAATACATTAGTAAGTTTGATAGAAGGTTCTGTCTCTTTGGAAACCAAGACAGAGAACCGTTTTCTCCGACCCGGTGAAACGGCAACCTTCAACCGGAAGACCCAGACGCTCAAGGTAGAAAAAGATGATGTGCAGTTTGCCTCCTCGTGGGCCAACAACCAGATTGTATTCAAGAACCGTTCATTGGGAGAAATTTGTAAGTTCCTCTCCAAGTGGTATCGGGTAAAGATAGATTTGAGCCCCGCATTGTCCAATAAATATTTCTATACGTTCACATTGCGTAATGAACCGTTGGATGAAATACTCCGCATCATGGCACGCATACAACCGATGAAATATACCTTTAATGAAGAGAATGAGTTGACCATTTCGTTTGTAGATACAAAATAAAAATGAAATAATAACTAATAAAAATGCCTATGCAAGAAAAAGAAATGGAAATACACACAATTTTATAACTGAATAAACAAACAGCCTTACATTAATCTTTAAATTTTAAATTATTATGAATATAAGAAAGCAACTCATCATTCTTATACTGATACTCTTATGTGCACCGGTTTCTGCACAAAAAAAGGAGAAACTAATTACACTGCAATTCAAGAATATTCCATTATCGGAAGCAATGCCAAAAGTGGAGAAAGCAAGTGGATACACTTTCTTTTACGAATCGCAACAAGTAGACGTAAAGCAAAAAGTAAGCTTGACGGTAAAGAATGAAACTATCGACAAGACAATAACAACCCTGCTGAAAGGGACAAACATTAAATTCGAAATCGACGCAACACATATTATCCTATATACCGGAAAGAATAAACAAGCAAGCGGACAAACACAAAACGTAACAGGAACAGTAATCGACGAAAATGGTGAACCGATTATCGGAGCCAATGTTATGGTAGTAGGAACAACACAAGGTGTAATTACAGACCTCGACGGTAAATACAATATCAGTGCACCGGCTGGAAGTAATCTGAAGATTTCTTATATCGGTTTTGTAACCCAGATTGTAAAAGCCGGAAGCAAAAGTACCATCAAGCTGGTAGAAGACAGCGAAACACTGGCCGAAGTGGTAGTAATCGGTTACGGTACACAACGCAAGTCCGACTTGACCGGAGGTATTGTATCTGTTGACCAAAAGAAGTTGAACATGATAAACAGCAGTAACCTGATGGATCGCCTTGCCGGGCAGATTCCAGGCTTGAGTGTTACCACCGGAGATGCAAAACCGGGAGCAGACCAAACTCTGCGTATACGTGGTGAGAATTCTTTGAGTGCCGATAACTCCCCCCTCGTTGTACTGGATGGTATTCCTTACAACGGTTCTTTGAGTGACATCGACCCGAATATTATTGAAAGTCTGAGTGTTTTGAAGGATGCCTCAGCAGCAGCCATCTACGGCTCACGTGGTTCTAACGGTGTTATTCTAATCCAGTCAAAGAAAGGTAAAAAGAATGCACCGCAGGTAACGTATAAAGGACAATTCAGAATATCACAGCCTCAACAGACCGTAGACGTGATGACCCCTGATGAATATATCACTTTCAAACAAGACATTGCTCGCCTGAAAGATGGATGGAGCGGTGATCAGTTGGCGCCTGAAAACATCCTGAGTGCCAGTGAACTTATTAACTACAAACAAGGTATTACAAACGACTGGCAGGATTTGATTTTCCGCAATGCTTTCACAATGGAGCATCAGGTAGGTATCTCCGGAGGAACAGAAAGTACCACCTATATGGGTGCCGTTTCTTACCTGGACCAGGAAGGAGTAGTTTACAACTCTGCCATGAAACGTTACAACCTCAATCTGAACGTAACGCAGGTATTAAACAAGTGGCTGACTATCGGTGTACAGACTCAGTTTGTGCAGAGAGATGGCGGTGGAATTACACCAAACATCGAACATGCTGTAAAACAAAGCCCTTACGGCATCTACAAAGATGAAAACGGTAATTATTACGAAGAACCCATGGATCAGTCATTGATCATCAACCCAATGGCAAACGTCAATGCCGACCAAGACGTTACAAACCGTAACTTCTTCCTCAATACCTACGCCGACATTCTGCTGCCGGTGAAAGGTCTCTCTGCCCGTACTACTTTCGGTTATAACTATCGTAGCACCTTCAACGGTACATATTATGGTCGTGATACAAGAGACGGTAGAACAGCCAGCGGTAAAGCCAGCATTAATAACGAGCACTACTGGGATTATACTTGGGAGAATTTGCTCAAATACAACCATGAATTCGGTAAACATCGTTTCGATGCAACCGGCTTATTCAGCGTACAACAAACTCAAAAGAAAAAATCAGGCGCATCTGCCGAAAGTTTCGTGAACGATGATTCCAGTTACCACAATATCAACGCTGGTGAAAACAAGAAAACAGTAACTTCAAACCTGTCAGAGACATCCATGCTGTCTTATATGCTTCGTTTGAACTACTCTTACGCAGGCAAATACATGTTAACTTTGACCGGACGCTCCGACGGCTATTCTGCTTTCGGTGCAAACAACAAGTATGCCTTCTTCCCTTCTGTAGCCGCAGCATGGAACATCGCTTCCGAGAATTTCATGGAAAGTGCACAAAGTTGGCTGGACCAACTGAAACTCCGTGTATCTTACGGTTCTAACGGTAATCAGGCAATCAGCCCTTATCAGACTCTGGACCGTCTACACCTTACTAATTACATCTGGGGCGACGGAGGAACTGGTGTTAACGGCGCTTACCTGGCTAACGACGGTGTAGGAAATCCGAACCTGAAATGGGAAACAACCCAAACATTCAATTTCGGTATCGACTACTCTTTCTTCAACGGTCGCATCAACGGTGCCATCGAAATGTATGTTGCCAACACTAAAGACTTGTTGATGAAGCGTACCGTACCCATTATGAACGGTTACATGACTATTTGGGATAATGTAGGTAAAACCCGCAACAAAGGTGTAGAAGTTACTTTGAACACTGTAAACATCCGTAAGAAAGATTTTGAATGGAGCACCAGCATTATCTTCTCATTGAACCGCGACAAAATCGTAGACTTGCGTGGCGATAAAAAAGATGACATTACCAACAAATGGTTCATCGGAAAACCTCTGAGAGTTTACTATGACTACGATGTCGACGGTATTTGGCAAGAGGGTGACAAATTTACTTATACAGCAGCCGACGGTACTGAAAAGGAAATCCAGAAAGGTGCCAAGCCCGGTTCTGCCAAAGTAAAAGACGCTGATGGAAACGGCTATATTGACTCTAAAGATAAAGTAATCATCGGTTCCAAAAACCCAAGTTTCCTGATGTCTATGGGAAATACACTGACTTATAAAAATTTCTATTTTTCATTCCTGTTGAACGGAACATTCAAGGTAACCCGCGAACTGAACGAAGCCAACATCGGAAGTTGGAGCTATAATCTCTATAATTACCTGCATGATGCCGACTATTGGACACCCGAGCATACCAATTCAAAATATGCCTCTCCGGTTTACAATAACTTCGACGGTCACAGTTACTATAAGGACTTTACATACATCCAGATCAAGAATATTACACTGGGTTACAACTTCGACAAAAATTTTGTAAAGAAACTTGGCCTGGGTGGTCTGGGAGTCAACCTCAGCGTAGAGAACCCTTATACATTCTGCGACATACGCAGCGTATTGAACTATGATACAAGCTGGTTCGCCTCCTATCCTACCGCACGTTCTTACGTATTGGGACTGAACTTAACATTCTAAATACACTTAAATATATATATACAATGAAGAATTATATATCAAAAGCAACCTTAGCTCTTATAGTAGCTCTGTCTGCTACCAGCTGTTCCGATTTTCTGGACGAAAAACTGAAAAGTGAGCTGGCTCCGGACAATACATATACAAGTACTTACGGATTTGAAGTCGGTTCTACCGGCCTTTACGCTGAAGCGCGTTCCGAATACAATACCTGGGGTGAAAACGGTGCCTTTATGCACAACTCGGCTTGTCCTTACGAAGCCCTGCAAATTGCAACAGACCTCGCTACTATGGGGACCAAAGACGGATCTATCCAGCCTTTCGGTTACCTGACATTAACTCCGAATACCGGTATTGTCGGTTCTTACTGGAAATGGGCCTACAGTTTGATTGCAGGAGCCAACGAAATGTTGAAGTACTCGGAGTTAAATACAAACTGGGATAAAAGTACCGACAAAGCTCTTTATCAGGCAGAATCGCGTTTCTTTCGCGCCTATGCCTATCGTACACTTGTCTATCTGTATGGCGACGTTCCTTATGTAGACAAGATTCAAGACCAGTTCAGGATCGACTTCACACGTACCCCGAAAGCTGAAGTGATTGCAAACATGATAGAAGATCTGAAATTTGCTGTTGAAAACCTGCCAGAAGATCCCGACGCAGTAAAGGTCGGTAAGCTGACCAAATGGGCTGCCGAACACTTATTGAGTGAAGTTTACCTGATGCAAGGTGACTATGACAAAGCAGCAACCGCCGCCCAAAATGTCATCAACTGCGGTTATTTCCATCTGATGAAAGACCGTTTCGGGGAGAAGGCGAAAGCAGAGGGTGATGTATTCTCCGACTTATTCGTCGAGAATAACCAAAACCGTACTTCCGGCAATATGGAAAGTATCTGGGTGATGCAGTTCGAGTACAATACTACCGGAGGTGGCACTAACTCTGATGATTGGACACGTCGTGCCTGGGAACCCAAGTATTTTGAAATTACCGGTTTCACGCTGGCCGATACGTTAGGTGGCCGCGGACTCGCACAATTGGTTCCTATGAAATGGTGGATTGGTGAAGATGCCGGCTTCTTCGATGAAAACGATATCCGTAATTCAAACTATAACATCAAGCGAGACTGGTATTACAACAACCCTAACACACCCGATTTGTACGGTCAGAAAGCTAATATTACAGATGAAAGCTGGTTTACAACTTTCCGCCTCTATCCGGCCTTGACAAAGTTCTTCTATGGCCGTTCGGAAAATCTGCAACTCACCGGTTCGTACCGCGACCGCATGAAGTTCCGTCTATCCGAAACTTATCTTTTGCTCTGCGAAGCAAAACTAGGACAAAATGATATCACAGGAGCCCGCGAAGCTATCAATATTGTACGACGCCGCGCACATGCTCCTGAAATCACAAATAACGAAATGACAATGGACTTCTTGCTAGACGAACGTATTCGTGAACTGGTCGGCGAAGAATCACGCCGCTTTACCTTGATAAGAACAAACAAACTGTTGGAACGTACCCGTAAATACAACACCGAATCCGGTCCTGCAATGCGCGACTATCATGCATTATGGCCGATTCCGCAAAATATTATCGACTCTAACACTGGTGCAGAATTCCCACAAAATGACGGTTATTAGTAGGCATTTCATATAATATAGGTAAGAGATAGTTTTCAAGATTCTCATAAAGGGAATTGTCCGCGTCCGTTGAGAACAAAGGCAGTTCCCTTAATTTATTTAATCAATGATTATGAAAGTATACAAACAAGTTATTTCAACAGTCTTCCTGCTCGTTAGCACGACAATCATGGCACAAGTACCATTCAGCAAGACTGTAGTAAAAAATAAAATGAAACAAGTGGCTGATTGGCAAATCGCTAATCCCAACACTTCTCATGAGCATCACGACTTGGACTGGACCCATGGAGCACTCTATGTAGGTATGGCTGACTGGGCAGAGTTATCGGAAAAAGAAGACAGTGACAGTACCTACTACCAGTGGCTCTACAAGATAGGTAGGCGAAACGACTGGCAACCGTACAAACGTCTCTATCATGCTGACGATATTGCCGTATCGCAATCTTATATCGATTTATACCGCAGATACAAGAAAGAAGAAATACTGGCTCCCACTTTAGCACGTACGGAATGGATTGTCAACCATCCTTCCAACAATACCTTTAAACTGGAATATGGCAACAACAAAACCTTGGAACGCTGGACCTGGTGCGATGCTTTATTCATGGCACCGCCGGTATATGCCAAACTGTACCGCGAAACCGGTAACAGAAAATATCTGCAATTCATGGATAATGAATACAGGGCTACTTACGAGTACCTATTCGATAAAGAAGAAAATCTCTTTTATCGTGACTGGCACTACTTCGACAAAAAAGAGGCCAATGGCAAGAAAGTGTTCTGGGGACGTGGTAATGCCTGGGTATTGGCCGGACTGGCAGAAATCCTGCAAGAACTTCCCAAAGACTTGATGGAGCGTACATATTACGAAGAATTATTTGTCAGATTATGCACCCGCATTGCCGCATTACAGAGTGAAGACGGTTATTGGCATGCCAGCCTCTTGGATCCGAGCTCTTACCCCTCACCCGAAACAAGTTCCACCGGTTTCTTTGTATATGCCCTCGCTTATGGCGTAAATGCAGATCTTCTGGATGCAAACGACTTTATGCCAGTCATCATCAAGGGATGGAAAGCGCTGACAGATGCAGTAGATGCAACGGGAAAACTTGGCTGGGTACAACCTATCGGTGCCGATCCGCACAAAGTAACCCGCGACATGACCGAAGTCTACGGTGTTGGTGCCTTCCTGCTGGCAGGATGCCAAATATACAAGATGGCTATAGACACAGAAGCCGATTATATAAAGATATGGCCGGATAAAAAAAGTATGTTGGGAAATCCGCTGAGTGGCTGGGTAGTGTATGCCAATGAAAATGTCAGTGATGACTTCTGGAAAAAATACGACCACATTTACGTACCGGAAGAAGGCACAACTGTAGAAATATCCCAATATGCACGTACCATGTATATACGTACTCATTGGAGTACCTTCAACCCGGCCGAAGGCGTCTACGGGTGGGATACCAATGAGAAGTTGAAAAAAGTAATTCAAGGGGCACTCGACAGAGGCATGCGTCTTTCTTTCCGCGTAGTAGTCGACAGCCGCGACAGAATGAACGAAGCCACTCCGGCTTATGTTTTCGATGCGGGAGCCAAATACTATACAGACAAAGGCAAACGCTCACCCTATCCCGATGATCCTATCTTTCAGGCAAAATATACAAAGTTCATCGAAGCATTCGCCAAAAAGTACAATGACCCCGATCTCGTAGAGTTTATAGATGGGTACGGACTTGGCAAATGGGGCGAAGCACACACCATGAAGTACATTGATCCCCAAAATCGCGAGGCTGTATTCAACTGGATCATCGACTTATACCTCAAAAACTTCACCAAGATTCCTTTGGTCATCAACTATCACCGTTGGATGGGTGCAGGCAAAGACTGGGCAGGAGAAGAAAACTTCGATCCCGACAGCAAACGTCTGCTCGACAGTGCTTGCGAGAAAGGCTTCTCTCTGCGCCACGATGCTTTTGGCATGAGGGAGTATTACGGCCAATGGGAACGTAACTATGTGAAACCTTGGCTCATGAAGCGCCCCGTCTTGCTTGAAGGTGGGTGGATTGTGAGCAAGCACCCTTATCATAACGACCCGAGCGGTTACAGAACTCCCAAAGATGTCCGCATCGGTGAATTTGAAGATGGTAAAGAAGCTCATGTCAATATGATGGACTTCCGTGTAGGAGATGAAACCATGAGTTGGTTCCGCGATGCATATCCGCTCGTTGAACGCTTTATATCGGAAGGAGGATATCGTTTATACCCTGATTCAGTCGTAGTACCCAAAGAGATAAAGAACGGTTCAAAAATAAGAATAGCCCACCGCTGGAATAATTTGGGATGGGGGTATTGTCCTACCAATATTCCGCAATGGAACCAGAAGTATAAAGTAGCTTTTGCTTTGCTGGATAAGGAAAACCAAGTAGTTTGTTCCTTTCTTGATTCCCAAACAGATCTTTCTGTATGGATAAAAGGCACTCCTGTTACCTATGAATTTACGCCCAACGTTCGAGGCATAAAGAAAGGTGAATATACCTGGGCTGTTGCCTTGGTCGACACAACCAAAGGAAATGGCAGCAATATAAAAGGCTTGAACATAGCAGCCAAAGGAGATATTACAGCTGAAGGTTGGTTGAAGCTGAGAAATGTGTCAGTTAAGTAAAACAAGATAAAACGCCCTTTACCCCTCAAGGCTACACCCTTTGCCTCGGATGGCTACACCATTTGGGGCAAAGGGTGTAGCCCTTTTTAAATCCGGCCGCATCGTCGAAAAATATACAACGAAAGGAACACATATATTTTATAAAATAGTTGCATATTCACTAAAATAAGCAGATATTTGTCAATAAATACATAATAACTCCGACTATGAATAAGCAAACACTCCCATCACACACATCTCTACTATACATACTCGTGTATCTTTTGATATCTTCTTGTGTTAACCATATTGACGAAGACGAACCTGCCCAGATTCCTGCTATGCTGACAGTGATAACGCGCAGCACTTTTTCCCTGCCCTATCCATTACAACTTTATGCCTTCGATGCCTCTACCAAACAACTGGCAGCCCAAACGACCGTTGCCGATGAAAGCGCCGGCTCCTCACTATCATTGTCCGAAGGCAATTACCACCTTGTTGCCCTAGCCGGAACACAAGACTGCTCTTTCCCGAACACTACCTCACTAAACAACGTTATCAGCCTGCCCGAAACAAACTACGCCCGGCACGCCTTAATGACCGGAAGTGCAGACGTCACCATAAACGGCGATGCCACTGCGGAAATCCGGATGTCCTACTGCATGGCAAGCATCAGCATCACTTTAACCGACATACCGGAGAATATCACAGCCGTCAGCCTACTGCTCTCCCCTCTCTACAATACGATGACTTTCGCAGGTGACTACGCCGGAAGTAAGACAGTCGCCATAGCCTGTAATAAAGAGAACGGTGTGTGGAAAGCCAATACATTCTACACTTTTCCAGCAAACGGGCAGAAAGTGACTCTTTCTATCGAAATGACCGACAATAGTAATCAAAAGCAAACCTACGGATATACCTACAACGGGACATTGGCTGCCAATACACCCTACAACCTTTCGGGCAGCTACAAAAAAGGGTTCACCGTCAACGGAAATATCACTGCCGATGGTTGGAATAAAGCCGAAAACATCAACTTCACGTTTGGTACAGAGAGTGATTCAGGTAGTGGGGACGATTCAGGTTCGGACTCAGAAGATACCGACGACAACTATACCATAGATGCCATACCCACCGCCAGAAATATGTGGAACGGACACTACATAGCCGCCATACAGAATAAGACCGCCACCGGTGCCGACTTACTGCTATTGAGCCTCCAAGAGTGGAAGGACGTGGCATCCGCCAATACCAAAAAGGCGGAAAGAGTAATAGAAGCGGCAGATTATGCGAAAGATTACACTGAAGGGGGAATCACCGGTTGGAGCATCCCTACTACCGGAGAAGCGAAACTGATAAAATCCAACTGCGGTGGAAGCCTTCTGAATGCCGCCAACGCACTGCTGACCGATGCCGGTGGCGATGCCTTGACCGGAAGCGATAAAGACACCCACGGCAACGACGTGCGCTACCTCTGCGAAGATGCCACCTACAGTTACGAGTTGAAAGGTGTCACGGGCAACATTACGCAGGCCGGCGACACCCGTACCTACTACCTGCGCGTAGTGAAAATTGTGCATGTGGTATTAGTTTAACATTTTATCAGTGAAATACGCCCCCAAAAGGGGGGGGTAGATCCTCTTTTTCAAAAAATGCCCATTTCATCGAAGAATTGAGCCCTCACGTGACATAAAAATGTAGAAATCCCCTGAGAGAGCGATTGAAAATAATGACAAAATGCAATAAACTCAGGACAAAATGCGAGACTTTTCCATTTCAGAATACTGATATTTGTAAAAAATATGAAAGGGAAAGACATGGGCAACTACATTATCCTCACTGCACTGATTACAACCATCCTTGCGTTAATGGCTTTAATCATCCTGTTCCTGCACTGCCGGAAGACAAAACGGGAGTATGAACGGAACATCATGAAGCGGATTCATGAACAAGATTGCATCGCCAGGGAGCTGGAGATTATACGCATCGAAAAGGAAACACTCGAAAAAATACTTCAAACTAAATTATAAGAACATCATGTACAAGACAATGAAAAACTTCACACTGATCGCAGTAGTAGCAGTAGCCTTGATAGCACTGGCAGCATGCGACGAGAAAGAAACGAACGGAAACCAGGCACAACAGCCCATAGCCGTACAAGTAACAAACGCAGCAATCGTGACAAGCACAGGCAGCAACACCGACATGAGAAGCAACACAAGAATCCCCGGGGCCGTCACCCGTGCCACAGATACCGGCTGGAAGGCCGGAGACGCCATCGCACTCACCCTGTTCAAGACAGGTACTGCAACAATCGTCGACGGAAAAACAGCCTACAAGTACGTCTGTACCGATGCAACTGGAAAGTTCTCTCCTGCCGATGCAGCGAACACCGCCTACTATCCGGCCGGAGAAGAGAAGACAGACGTTATCGCCTTCTATCCCTATCGGGAAATAGATGCAGGATTGCTGATACCCGTCAGCACCACCGACCAAAAGGAACCGGGTAAGCTGGACCTGATGGTAGCAGAAAAAAGTACGGGGCACAGCGCCGACAATCCCGGGGTGAAACTATCCTTCAGTCACCGACTGGTGAAACTCTCCATCACCGTAGACCGTGAAGTATCCGCAGAGAAGGTGGAACTGGACGGAGCCTCCTTGACGATAGAGGGTATCGCCACACGGGCTGACTGGAATCTGGCAGACGCCACGCTTCATATTAATAAGGAGAGCAAGGCTGATATCAGCATACCGGCCACCTACAGCGCAACAACGACCACTGCAGGCACAGGCGTGACGGTAGTACCGGGACAGCTTGCCGCCACAGCCATCGTGTTGCCCGCAGCAGCCGGCCAGGGAGTAAAGCTGAAACTCACCACCACCGCAGGACAGACCTTCGAGGCAGCGCTGCCTGCCACAGCGGCACTAGTGGCCGGAACTGTGAACACCCTGCGCATGCATCTGCAGCAAGCCGAAGCAACGATTGAAGCAACCGTGACAGACTGGGTCACCGGCATCACGGCAGACCTGCCAGCACTCAACATCGCAGGCATCAATACAAGAAGCGGAGCGGGAAGCGGGACAACACTGAGCCCCGCCGATGGAGACGAGCTACAGGTGATGCTATTCAAGGCAAGCAACGCAACGACAACGCCCGATGCGATGACCGGTTACACGTATTCGGCCGGCAGTGTCTGGACCAGCACCACCCCCATCTACTGGGATGGATTTGCAGCGACGGAGACGGGTATTGGCGTGCGCGGGCTCTTCACACCGGCAATGGCGGTCGATGCGGCAGCCATGGCCAAGGGAGAGTATGAAAAAGATTACCTCCTAGCACTACCCGGCAATCCGACAGCGACCGATAACCTGATTGACTTCGGCCAGAAGTTGACAATAACCATGACGCACGCCACAGCACAGGTGCGCGTTGAGTTGGCCCCCAGTGCCGGCTTCACCCTCACCGAACTGCAGGACGACGCCACCACGCTAGTCTTATGCAGCATCCTGACTCTGGAAGGAAGCGATGCCAGAAGCATCGCTCTGGCCGGCATCAGCCCGAAAGAGTTCATGGGTGAGGCTTCGGAAGCACCCACCACTACCAACGGCGTACCTGCAGGCTTCACGCCCGCAGCCGATGTATTGACCAACGCAGCTACCCTGAAAGCCGACAATTCCGTAAAGAACGCCGACGGAAGCATCGCCACCCCCGCCACCGCCGTAACTTTCACCGCGCGCATCCTGCCGCAGAAGTTTGCAGCGGGAACGCAGATGGCGAAGCTCACCATTGCCGGACAGACGTACACCATGACCGTGCCTGCCGGAGACGGATGGACAATGAAACCGGGTGTAATAAACACGATAAAAGCGAGCGTTTCGAAGTCCGGCATCAATGTGGCGGACGGGGCTATTACCATCGCGCCCTGGGACAACACGCACACGGGAAGCGGAGAGTTCGAGCTCGACTAAAGAGCTCGTGTCATTGTATAAACGATAAATAGAGCCATTATGAAGAAGATAATAAAATCCGCAGCATTTGCGTTGATAGTGACGACGGCCTGTATACTCGCCGCCGCCTGCACCAACGACGACCTCAACAGCCCCGACCCGGCACGCACACCGCTTGCCATCACTGAAATTGGCATAGGAGGAAGCAACCTTAACGCCTCTCCCGCCACACGTATCGCCACCGACCCCGCCTCCGGCGCACAAAGTTGGGAGGAGGGCGATGCCATCCGCGTCCTTGCCACCCTGAAGGACGGCACCCAAGTCCCCGGCGCCACCCTGAACCCCGACGGCACCACCACCGCCACGTCCACCTATATATATAAGGTAGGCAGCGGATGGACGCAAACCCCTGCCGCGGGCGAAACCACCCTCTACGTGGACGACGTGCAGAGCGTCTCCCGCGTAGAGACTTACGGCGGACGGACGCAGTACGACCCCGCCACGGACTACCTGATGCAGGCCGACCCGGGCGCGGGAGGAAACCCGTCCGCCACCGCCCCAGCCACCTACACCCCCGGCGACAACTACCGACTGAACGACCTGCTGGCCGATGACAGCCCCGTATTGGGAGGAAGCACGAACGGAAGCACAGGCAGCGGCACGAACGGCAGCCCCGCCAGAAACTCCCTCTCCGCCACCCTCGCCCACCGACGCGTGGACCTCGTGCTGCGTGTGGCGGACGGTGCCGCGGCGCCTTCCATCCACGCCCTGCCCGCCGGTGCTTACTTGCTGGTGACTATCTCCGGCAACCGCACCATCACCGCCTGGTTCGCCGGGAAAACGAAGGATGAAGACTCCGCCAGCCCCACTGCGGGCAGAGAAGTCAGCACCTTCCGCGCACTGGTGGAGCCGGAGGACGTGCCGGGGGTGAAGGCGAGCAGCCGCGTAGCAGCCGATTACAGCCGCGCAGCCTCCGATAGCAGAAGTAACTCCGCCCCCACCTACTCCCTCCCCGCCGGCCCCCACGAGCTGGGCACCCTCGTCTATCCCGGCCCGACGGATGCAGCCGCCCCCGACCCCTCTGCCACCCCCCGCGAGAAGCGCCTGAGCGCGAAATACACCCTCTCCGCCACCGCAGCCACCCCCCTCGCCGCGGGCGACCGCATCGTCATCACCGCCACCTTCATGGACAACCTCGACCAACTGACGGCCGACAACGTGAAGATAGCCCCCTTTGAGGACGGCAACGGGCCCGACGGGGAGCACGTAGTGACCGGCGAAACAGCCTACGGCAACGGCCTCCAGCCCCTCAGCCCCGACGTATTCAACGCCGAACGCACCACCTGGGTGGTCTCCGGCGGAGGAACCGACGAGACCGACGCCCTCGTGCTGAAGAACGTACGCGATGCGCTGAGCCGCCTCGACGACACCGACCCCACGAACCAGGGACGGATTGACCTCGTGCTATCCGACGTGGGCAAGCTGCCCAAGCGCGCTGACTTCATCGGCGCCCTCGCTGGCTGCGTCCTGCTGCGCAGCGTCAGCGCGCCACGGGTGACGGAAATCGAAGCGTACGCCTTCGACAACTGCACCGCCCTCACCACCGTCAGCCTGCCCAGCGCCACGGGCGACATAGGCGAATACGCCTTCTACCATTGCTACGCCCTCACCACCGTCAGTCTGCCACTCGCAACGGGCAACATCGGCAAATACGCCTTCAGCAGCTGCTACGCCCTCACCACCCTCAGCCTGCCCAAGGCGACGGGGGACATCGGCGACTACGCCTTCTATGCGTGTAGGACACTACAGACCATAGACCTGTCCGCCATCACCGGCAGCATCGGGGAGACCGCCTTCACCAACTGCAAAGCCCTCACCGCCGTCAGCCTGCCACTCGCCACGGGCAGCATCGGGGAGAACGCCTTCAACGGCTGCAAAGCCCTCACCGCCGTCAGCTTGCCGGGCATGACGGGCAGCATCGGGGACCACGCCTTCAGGGAGTGCGAGAACCTGCAGACCCTCAGCCTGCCCGCCGTCAAAGGAAGCATCGGAGCGTATGCCTTCAACGGCTGCTCCGCCCTCACCTCCGTCAGCCTGCCACTCGCCACCGGCAACATTGGGGAGAACGCCTTCGCCATGTGCATGAAGCTACAGACCGTAAACCTGAAGAGCATCACCGGAAGCATCGGGAAGGACGCCTTCTACAGCTGCTCCGCCCTCACCGCCGTCAGCCTGCCACTCGCCACGGGCGACATCGGCGACTACACATTCTACCAGTGCGGGAAACTACAGACCATAGACCTGCCCGCCATCACCGGAAGCATCGGCGAGAGTGCCTTCTACGAGTGCGAGAAGCTACAGACCGTCAGCCTGCCCGCCGTGACGGGAAATATCGGCACGAGCGCCTTCAGCGGCTGCAAAGCCCTCACCAGCCTCAGCCTGCCCGCCGTCAAAGGAAGCATCGGAGCGTATGCCTTCAGCAATTGCATCGCCCTGCCCACCGTCAGCCTGCCACTCGCCACCGGCGACATCGGCGAATACGCCTTCTACTGGTGCGGGAAACTGCAGACCATAGACCTGCCCGCCATCACCGGAAGCATCGGGGAGCAAGCCTTCATCAACTGCGCCGCCCTCACCTCCCTCAGCCTGCCACTCGCCACGGGAGACATCGGCGAGTACGCCTTCATCCGCTGCGAGAAGCTCACCGACATCAGCCTGCCACTCATCACCGGCTACATCGGCAAGGAAGCCTTCTACGGCTGCAAGCTGCTCAAGGAAATCGACCTGCCGCTTGCCGCCGGAGAAAGCGACTTCATGAACGATGACGGAAGCGGCACCATCGCCCCGAACGCCTTCTACGGCTGCGGGGAGCTTGAGAAAGCGAACCTGCCGCTTGCCACGGGCAGCATCGGGGAGGAAGCCTTCTACGGCTGCAAGAAGCTCAAGGAAATCGACCTGCCCAAGGCCAACTACAGCATCGGCCAGAGCGCCTTCGAGAGCTGCAAAGCCCTCACCACCGTGAAGCTCCCCGGCGTGGAGTACCACATCGGCAGGAGAGCCTTCGGCAGCTGCGAAAGCCTCACCACCGTGGACCTCTCCGGCGTGACGGGCGACATCGAGTATGAAGCCTTCAAAGGCTGCGCCAAACTCAAGACCCTCAGCCTGCCCGAAGCAAGTGGCTACATCGGGAGTAGCGCCTTCGATGTCTGCATCAGCCTCCAGACCCTGAGCCTGCCCAAGGCGCGGCGCTTCGACGGCTCAGTCTTCAGCCGCTGCGGCAGCCTCACCAGCCTCGACATCTCCGGGGTGACGGATGTCGAAGACATCCCTGAAGACACCTTCGCGCAATTCGACGACAAAGGCACCCCCCAGTCCCCGAAGTGCGACCTCGTGCTGAGTGCCGCGCTGTACAACGACGATACGTTGGTGACCTCCAGCGCGGGCGGCACGAAGAACACCTTCCGCGGCCTCGTGTGGAAGAGCATCAAGCCCGCAGCAGCAGCCAACGCCGCCAACCAACGACCCAATCGATAACCCGCTAAAACGAACGAACGTATGAAGACAAATAGAATGATACTCGCCGCAGCAGCGGCAATGACCCTCGCCCTCAGCGCCTGCACCCAGGACGAATGGAACGGGAACAACGGAAACACGAACGGAGCCATGGGAGCCGTGGTGGTGATAACGCCGGGGGAGAAACCTTTGGCAATTGACAATGGACAATGGGCAATTGACAATGGACAATTGACAATTGACAATTACGATGCCGCGCCCGCAAGCAGAGGTATTCAAACTCCCCCGCCTGAAAGGGGGGGTGCCCAAAGGGCAGGGGGGTCTCACGCACAGCAGGGGGCTCACGCACAGCAAGGGGCTTCCGCACAGCAGGGGGCTCTCGCACAGCAAGATAACTCAAGCTATGCGCAACCCCCCCTCCCCCCTACGGGGTACTCCCCCTTTCAGGCGGGAGAACTGAGTTACTCCGACAACTCACAACTGAGTTACTCCGGTGCCTCACAACCCGGTTACTCCCCCGCCACAAGCAGAGGTATCTCCAACTCCCCCTTTGGCTTACGCCGACCGTTGGTTCAGGCGGGAGAGCCGGAGATAGTACCGACTGATGGCAGCGCAGCCACCCATAGCGCAGCCAATTGTCAATTGTCAACTGTCAATTGTCAATTGCCGACCGCTACGCGGACGGCCTCCACCCGCACCGCCCCCACCACCGGCGCCTGGGCCAGTGGCGACCGCATCATCGTCACCCTCCAATACTTCTCCGACGACGCGGGCACCTACCCCGACCTCGACGCCCAGGGCACCCCCCTGCCCGGCACCGGCGCCCTCATCGACACCGACGCCCTGGGCCTGCCCACCAGCCAGACCCTGACCTACACCCCCGAGACCAGCGACCCAGACAACAACACCATCCCCGCCCACTGGACCGCCCAGCCCGCCCGCCTGCCCCTGCCCCCCGGCGCCCGCAGCCTGCGAGCCAGCTACCGCATGGTCTCCGCCCCCGACCCCCTGACCGCCACCTGCGAGCAGATGGCAGGCTACCTGCCCAGCGGCGACTATCCACTCTCAACCCTCCACTCCCAACCCTCAACCGTCCTCGGCCCCGACCGCGGCTCCGGCATCACGATGCGCATCGAGGACTTCGAGAAGGAGTTGACCGGAGACTGGACCGCCCTCTACTTCGGCAACCTCACCCTGCCCGACGCCGACATGCAGGCCCAGATTGCCGCCCCCGGCTGGAAAATCACCTATGCCCAGATGACCCGCGTCTATGCCGCCCTCGTGCCGATAGAAGACCCCACGCAGCCCGTCGTCCTGCCCGCCCCCGTGTGGAAGCGGCAGAGCACCGCCCTCATCCTCCAAGACCTGCGCCCCGGGCAGACGGTGGATGTGGAGAAGACCAGCGTCCTCGGCAAGCCGGAGACCGTCCCCCTCGCCCTGCCCGCCCACTATGCCAGCCCCGCCGACGTGCGCCTGCACTTCATGGCCCGGCGCGAGGTCATAGTCAACAGCAGGGGCCTCCTCGACAAGCCCCACAACAGCAGTCCCGACCAATACTTCTTCGCCCTCACCGACCCCGCCGTCGCCCTCCATCAGCCCCTGCTCCGCCCGCGATACGAGAGGGTGGAGTACTGGCCCGGCGAGCAGTTCGTCATCCCCGCCTCCGCCCTCTACCTGGGCAGCGAGACCGGGGATATGCAACCGGTGGACGGCACGGACTACGACGCCTGCAAGCGATACCTGACGGCGGATAACCCCCGCTGGGTGGTGTCCGGCGGCAGCAAGGACAGGGACGAAGCCATAGCCGTGGCGACGAACGTGAGCGCCGCGCTGTGGCGAGTAGCCCGGGCCGATGCCGACGCCCGGATAGACGTGCTGCTGACGGAAGCCGGGTGGTTGCCGCAGGACCGCAACACCACCGGCCGCGGCGCCTTCGAAGGCTGCACCGCCCTGCGCAGCCTCAGCGCCCCGCAGGCCACGACCATCGAATACGGTACCTTCCACCAGTGCTCCAACCTCGTTTACATCGACCTGCCCCTCGCCACGGACGACCTCGGCGAAAACGCCTTCGGAGGCTGCACCGCCCTGCAGACCGTCAGCCTGCCGAAGATGAAGGGCGGCATCGGCGACTACGCCTTCGAAGGCTGCTACACCCTCACCTCCCTCAGCCTGCCGCAGATGACGGGCAGCATCGGCGGCCAAGCATTCAACGGCTGCATGGCCCTCACCACCGTCAGCCTGCCGCAGATGGCGGGCGACATCGGCGTCAAAGCCTTCCTCAGCTGCCCCAACCTCACCACCGTCAGCCTACCCGCGATGAAGGGCAGCATCGGCTCCGACGCCTTCTACGACTGCGAATCCCTGCAAAGCATCGACCTGCCGCAGATGGCGGGCGGCATCGGCATGAACGCCTTCCTCAACTGCAAGGCCCTGCAAAGCATCAGCCTGCCGCAGATGGCGGGCGACATCGGCAAGCAAGCCTTCTACGGCTGCGAGTCCCTCACCACCCTCAGCCTGCCGCAGATGAAGGGCGGCATCGGCAACAGCGCCTTCTTCGAGTGCAAGGCGCTCACCACCCTCGACCTGCCGCAGATGGAGGGCGACATCGGCGACAAAGCTTTCGGCGGCTGCAATGCCCTGCAAAGCATCAGCCTGCCCGCGATGACGGGCCGCATCGGCGAAAGAGCCTTCAGCGGCTGCCCCCTGCTGAAACGCCTGGAGCTGACGTCGCCCGGCATCATCAGCATGGAGTACTACGCCTTCGAGGGCCTGGACATCGCCGCCTCCACGGGCTTCGTGCTCGTGCTGGGGAAGGGGCAGCAGTGCTTCCGCGACGGGGAGAACGGCCAGTTCATCGACACCGCTGGTGACTACGTGATAATATACTTAACACCGGTAAGCTCTCCTACCTCTACTACCCCCATGCACAACGACAACAACCCCACGGTTCGCGTCGAAGTCATCTCCCAACCCTAATCCCCCTAACCCAACGAAGAAAGGAGACACAAGACCATGAATATCCACCGTGACACGCGCGCCGCAGCAGGCAGAAGTAACTACGGGGAGGCACAGTCCTCCGGGGCCTGCGGCGCCACAAGCAGAAGTATTCAAACTCCCCCGCCTGAACCAACGGTCGGCGTAAGCCAAAGGGGGGGTGCTTTCTCCCGCCTGAAAGGGGGAGTGGCCGCAGGCCGAGGGGGTCTTTGGGCGGGGGGGTCTTCCGCACAGCAGGAGTCTTCCGCACAGCAAGGGACTTCCGCACAGCAGGGGGCTTCCGCACAGCAAGGTAACTCAAGCTATGCGCGAAACTCCCTCCCCACTACGGGGTACTCCCCCTTTCAGGCGGGAGAACTGAGTTACTCCGCTAACTCACAACCCAGATACTCCCCCGCGCAGCCCATCGGTCACCAGCCATCGGCACCTCCCGACCCCTGCGGCGCATTACAAAGCCTTCAAATTTCTGCCGCGGAGGTGCCCGCCCGTTACAAAGGCTTCAACTTCCGCCGTCGGCCACAACCGCCCGTTACAAAGCCTTCAATTTCCGCCGTCGGCCGCAACCGCCCGTTACAAAGCCTCCGATTTCCGCCGTCGGCCGCAACCGCCCGTTACAAAGGCGCCAATCCCCCGCGTCGGAGATTTTGTAACCCAACCCTTGAAAAAAGAAACAGTATTCACTTTTAAAACAATAAAATTATGGAAACAATGAAAGAATTCGTCGGAAGCCGCCTCACCAATGGCTCCTTCCTCCAAATGAACCAGGAAATCTCAGTTCAAATCACCACCGCCACCGCCGAGGCGCTGAAAGTGGAACAACTCTCGCCCCTCTACACCGATGCCCTGGAGCGCCTGTCCGTCCTCATCAACCGCCAGACGGGCTACGCCGAAACCGCCGATGTCAGCCGCCACGACCAGAACCGCGACGCCCTCTTCCGTTCCATCTACTGGGCCATCGACTACCTGCACACGCTCGACCCCTCCTCCTCCCTCTACCGCCACGTGCAACAGCTGCTGCCCGCCATCGCCCCCTACCGCGGCATCGCCGACCACGAGCTGACCAAGGAGACGAGCGAAATCACCGGCTTCATCGCCTCCCTCAGCAGCAAGCCGAACGCCGACGCGGTGAAAGCCCTCGGCCTGTCGCCCCTCATCGAAGCCCTCGACTCGGAGAACACCGACGTGTCCGCCGCCCTGAGCAACCGCACCAGCACCGCCGCCACCCGCGCGCAGGCCACGGGCGACGCCTCCACCGACCGTGTACGCCGCGAAGTGGTGGACGTGTACCGCCGCATCGTGGCCCGCGTCAACGCCGTGGCCGAGCTCGAACCCTCCGCCGCCGTCACCGGATTTATCCGGCAGGCGAACGCAATCGGTGAGCACTATGCCACGGTGATGGCGAACCAGGGGAAGACGGGGGCGACATCCGCGCCCGCGCCGCAGACGCGGACGGCCAGCGAGTAGAAGTACCTCAAGCTCTCCCGCCTGAAAGGGGGAGTACCCCGAAGGGGGGAGGGGGTCTTACATAAGGCGAAAGTAACCCAGTTAAATGGAAGCCCCCCCGCCCAGAGACCCCCTCGGCCTGCGGCCACTCCCCCTTTCAGGCGGGAGAATTGAGATACTCCTGCCAGCGGGCTCACACACGCCCCCGGCCTAAAGGCCACCCCCTCTAACTTAGAGGGGGAGCCGGAGATACCCCTCCGAAATCGCTCTTTGACATGCTGGAAACGAAAACTATTGCCCCGCGGCGTTGCACATCTCCCCGAGGTTTTCTATCTTTGCCTAAAAAGCAAAGAAAGGAGAACCAAGACCCATGAAACAAATAGACCCCAACGAAGCCCGCCGCGCCGACACCCGCAAGCTGTCCCCGCTGCCCAACGACCCCCGCATCCACTTCGCCGTCCTCGCCATCGAAGCCACCGCCCGGAAGATGGGCATCACCCCCGCCCAAATGCAGGCAAGACTGCAAAAGCAGGGACTGGTGAAACACTACCTGATGAAGTACTACAACACCCTGCACACCCAAAGCCTCGCCTGGGTGGCCGAAGACACCACCGAAGTGTTGCACAACTGGGAAGCCGAAGCACAAGCCGCCGCACAAGCCCGAGCCGCCGAAACATCCGCCGCCGACAATGAGAAAGGAGGCCCCGCATGATTACCCTCTACCACGGCTCCCCCTACTGCGTGGAGCACCCCCTGGTCAACGTCGGACGGACAGTCCTCGACTTCGGCCCCGGCTTCTACCTCACCCGGCTACGCCACCAAGCCGTCGAATGGGCCCTGCGCATCAAAAGCCGCAAGCAACCCGGCGTCCCCCCCGAAGCATGGCTCAACACCTACCGCTTCGACCTCGACGCCGCCCTCGCCGACGGCCACCACCTCCTCACCTTCGAGGCCTACGACCTCCGCTGGCTCCACTTCATCGCCGCCAGCCGCCGCGACCAAAGCCCCTGGGCCCCCTACGACCTCATCGAAGGCGGCGTGGCCAACGACCGCGTCATCGACGCCATCGAAGCCTACATCGAAGGCATCATCGACGCCGACGCCGCCCTCGGCCGCCTCGCCTACACCCGGCCCAACCACCAGCTCTGCCTCCGCAGCCAGTCCCTCGCCGACCGCTACCTGCACCACGTCAGCAGCCAGCCCATAACCCCCGAGCTCGAAGCCGAAGCACAAGCAGAGGCCGCCGCAGAAGCAGAAGCAGAAGCACAAGCCGCCGCCCAAGCAGAAACCGAAGCACAAGCCCCTGCCGAAGCCGAGAAAGGAGGCGCCCCATGCTAAGCGAATTCCTCCTCCGCCGCAAGATGAGCCGCATCATCACCCGCCTGATGCAGCGCCTCGACATCACCCCCGAACGCGCCATCGACGTCTTCTATCAAAGCGACATCGGCGCCATGATGCACGAGGAGCAATACGGCCTGCAATGTATGCCCGACGCCTACATCGTCGAAGAAATCATCCTTGAGCTGCAACGCAAGCAAGGATAAAGAACAAGCAAGCAATAGTTTTCGTTCCGCCCCGCGCCCCCGGCACCGTCCGAGGCATGCGCAGGGCGGAACGTTTCGTTTCCGGCACAACGTCAGAGAGAGAGAAGGAGAAGAACAACGATAGAGAAGAATAACAATAGAAAGAATAACGATATGATAATAAGGAACAATGATATGAAACAGATAAACAGTTTGAAACACGCAGCCGCAAGCCTCACAAGCCTCGCCGCCCTCCTCGTGCTGACCCTTGCCCTCGCCCTCCCCCTCCTCGTCTCCTCCTGCCAAGCCGAAGACGACCCCGCCGGAGGGCCCGACGGCTTCACCGTAGAAATCACCACCCTCAGCGGCGTCGCCATCGAGCCGATGAACGGTGCCGCCACCGCCACCCGCGCCACCTCCGAAGACCCCCTGACCGGCTACACCGGCAGCATCAAGACCCGCTTCGTCCCCGGCGACGTGCTCCACATCTACCTCGTCGCCGACGCCGCCCACCCCGACGTCGAGCAATTCTCCACCGCCACCCTGACCGACCCCGGCACCGGCGCCGCCCCCGTATGGCACCTCGACCCGCCCCTGCGCCTGCCCGCCAACGCCCAAGACATCTACTACATCCACATCTTCTATGACGGCCGGGCAGACCGCTACACCGACAGCAACACCTCCAACGCCGCCGAGAACCGCGTCGCCACCGCCACCGTAGACCCCGCCAACGGCAGCACCGGCACCTACTTCGACCACATCAGCGGCTTCTACCGGAACCTCGGCGGCGGCAACATCACCAGCAGCGGCATCACCCCCACCGCCGACGGCCGCCTCGTCCTCAACCTGACACACGCGCAAGCCCTGGTCAGCATCCCCGTGCTCGACAATGAGCTCGGCGCCCCCGTCCAGTCCGTCACCGCCATCCTCGTCGATAAAGACGGCAACCCCACCTTCGGCCACACCGCCACCGGCACCGACCCCGCCGATACCCCCGTCACCGGCGGCATCCCGATGCTCCCCGACCCCGACGCCACGAGCACCAGCCCCGGCGCCCCCGTCCCCGCCCTGCCCCTGACGGCCCTCTGCGCCCCCTTCGACATCAGCAATGGCTTACACCTCTACCTCCACGCCTTCCGCGTGCAGCTCGCCGACGGCCGCACCCTCACCCTGCCCGTCGCCCCCACCGACGCCGACGGCAATCCCGATAGCAACTACCCCGGCCGCACCCTCAACCCCGCCCGCCACTACCGCTACCGCCTCACCCTCCTCCCCGGCTCCGCCACCGCCCTGACCGACGGCAGCGACACCCAGCCCTGGACCGACCGTGCCGACCCCGCCGTGCCCGCCGGATACATCCCCATTTATACCGCCAGTGACCTGCGCAAGATAGGCCGCCCCCTGCGCAACCCGCAGACCGGCGAAATCCTCCCCGACCCCGACGCCCCCGACGGCCGACCCCTCTACGCCCCCGCCACCTTCGGCTCCTACACCTACACCGCCGACCGCACCCCCACCGGCACGCCCCTCCGCTTCGGCCTCGACGCCCGCTACATCCTCATGGCCGACATCGACCTGACCCCCGCCGACCCCACGAACCCCGCGGCCGATGAACTCTGGACCCCCATCGGAGTCGACCCCGACAAGCTCGCCGCCAACCCCAATGCCGCCCCCGCCCACTTCTACGGCCACCTGAACGGCAACGGCCACTGCATCACCGGCCTCACGGTGAAGACCGCCTCCCGATTTGCCGGCCTCATCGCCTACGCCCAAGGCGCCGTCATCTACAACCTCCACCTGCAAGACGCCCGCGTGGAGAGCACCTACAACGGCAACTACACCATTAATGCCGGCGCCCTCATCGGCTGTAGCGACGGCTCCACCCTCGCCCTCTGCAGCGCCACCCGCAGCACCATCACCGCCACGGGCAAAGACAACGGAAGCGTCGGCAGCCTCGTGGGCTCTGCCGACAACGGCACCCTCACCCGCTGCTACGCCACCGCCTGCACCGTGCAAACCGACGGCGACAGCGGCGGGCTGGTGGGCGTGAACAACACGCTAAGTACCCTCGTGGCCTGCTACACCGCCGGCTGCACCGTGCAAACCGACGGCGACAGCGCCGGCGGCCTCATGGGAACCTCGTCCGCCGGCATCTCCTACGGCTGCTACGCCGCCAACGTCACAATCACGGGCAACAGCAGCATCCCAGGCGCCCTCATCGGCTACAGCGCCGTCAGCGCCGTGGTCAGCTGCTACGCCACCAACGCCGACGCCACCTCCACCACCGGGCTCATCCACAGCGCCCTCATAACCAACACCAGCGGAAAAATCAGCTACGCCAGCGTCTCCCCCCTCCTGCAGGGCACCAACCCCGCCACCGACTGCGACGTCAGCGACGCCTTCTTCCGTAACCTGCCCTCCGGCTACTCCCGTCTGACGTACGCCACCGACCTCGCCACCCTGACCACCGATGCCACCACCGACGGCAGCAGCTTCTACCACAACTTCCACGGCCGCTTCCGCGACACCGACGCCGCCCTGCTCTCTGTCCCCACCGTCCTTGCCAACCCCGACGGCAGTCTCCGCGTGGAGCCCCGCACCTGGTCCGTCGCCGGCATCTGGGGCGATGACCTGCCCGCGACGGAGGCGGAGGGGAGCCAGGTGGCGCCGCAGATTGTGTGGGGGTATGAAGGGGAGTAGGAAGTAGCGGGAAGAGCAACTGTCATTCAGAGCGTAACGAAGAATCTCCTCTCCCGATGACAAGGAAGGAGATTCTTCGGGCTGAAGCCCTCTGAATGACAGCTACTGCCAAGAAGCGCAGTGCCCCCGGCAGCAGGAGTATCTCCAGCTCTCCCGCCTGAACCAACGGTCGGCGAAGCCAAAGGGGGAGTACCCCGAAGGGGGGAGGGAGTTTCGCCCAGCGCAGCCAAGAGTAACTCTCAGTTTGTGGGAGACTCTCCCGCCGACAATCGAATATTCACTTAATAAATTAAATTACAATGAAAACAAGAGCCATTCTTCCCCTCCTTGCCCTCGCCCTGACATTCAGCGCCTGCGGCAGCGACGACGACGACCCTAACAAGACGGCCCAACTTACCATCAACGTCAGCGGTCAGCCCCAGAACACCTACCTCGAGATCGGCGTCACCGGCACCGACGGCACCGACGAAGCAGCCTCCGGCCTCATCCTCTCGGTCGGCACCCCCACCGACGTGCCCGAAGGCCAATACGCCGTCACCGTCTTCAGCCTGCCCCACAGCCTGAACGACTGGCCCGGCAGCGTCTCCCATCAACTGGCCACCCTCAAGGCCAATCCATCCATCACCGGCCTCTACAGCCTGGTCGATGGCAACATCACCATCGACCCCACCGACGACGGACAGATCACCGACGCCCCCCAAGTCAGTAGCGCCCAAGGAGCCGTCCACGCCACCTCCGACAGCCCCACCACCACTACCCTGACGCTCCACCCCCTGACGCGCGAAGTCATCGTCCGCGGCGTTGTGCAAATGGCCAACCCCGCCAATCTGACATCGGCCACTGCCACCCTCTACGGCGTGCTCAACACCCGCAACCTGGGCAATACCTTCGCCGGAGAGGCTACCCGTGCCACATCGGCCGCCGACATCCGTGCCGCAGCTGCATCGGACGCCGGCACGTACTACGTCCGTGCCCCCTTCAGCCTCTCGGACAACGGTGACGGCAGCTTCTCCGTCGCCTTCCGCCTGCTGGGCATCGACGAATCCGCCAGCCAGCGCCTGGTCATCACCCTGAATGGCACCGACGACTCCGCCCATCCCTACACCTATGAAACCGACGTCACCTCCCTGCTCAGCGGATTCAACAGCGGTCCCGGCTCGCAGCCCGCACAGCTCACGGCCAATCTCTCCTTCGGCCTGAACGACGTCACCGGCACCATCAACGGCTGGACACCCGGCATGGACGAGGACTTGGAAGGGAAATAAAAAGCTTCTGACAGGTTATGAGTGGAATAACAAAAGAATTATCTTCAGACAGAAGAACAAATTCAGGATATGCTATTGCTTCTATTTTCTAGTATGCTCTTTTGTTCTTCTGTCTAGAAAATATAGCTCCGCCCCGAGAGGTGGCAGCGGCGCAGCGGTGGCACGCCTGAACAAAATGAAGGATCTCTTCTCTTACTTATCAAGAGAGGAGATCCTTCACTTCGTTCAGGATGACAGAGCCTGTTCGGGATGACAGCATCTGTTTAGGATGACAGAGCCCATTCGGGATAGCCGGCCCCGTTCGGCTCGGCAGCATCCGATATTACTTTTTCGTCTCAGCAGCTTTCTTCGGCAGCCCCTTCAGCAACTCGTCCACCGCCGCCTTCAGCTGTGCATCCTCGCCCTGCAGCGCTGCCGCAGGCTCGTTATACACCAGCACGTCGGGCTGCAACGTATGGTTCTCCAGGTAATTGCCCTGCATGTCCACGCATCCCACTTGCGGAATGCCGAAGACGATGCTGCGGTCTATCTGCTGTTCCCACCAAACGGCGGTCATCGTTCCGGCCACGGGCGTACCCACCAGCTTGCCGATGCCCAGCGTCTTGTAGACGAACGGCGTGCCGTGAGCATTGCTGTAATTGTCCTCGCAAACCAGCATGCACGAGGGCTTCAGCCACTTGTTGAACGGGTCGCTGCCGATGTATTGTCCGCGCGGCACGAAGCGTTCGTACTCCTTGCCCGAGAGCAGCGTCACCACATCGTCGTGCAGCCATCCGCCGCCATTGTGGCGAACGTCTACCACCACTGCTTCCTTGGCGCGGTTGCGCTCGCTCAGCAGGTCGGAGTATATCTTGCGGAAACTCTGGCTGTCCATCGACTTGATGTGCACGTAACCGATGCGTCCGCCCGAAAGTTCTTCCACCTTCTTGCGGCAGTTCTCCACCCAGCGCTTGTACAGCAATTCGCTCTGCGCGCCCTGGCTGATGGGCTTCAGCGTCTCTTCGAAGCGCTTCTTCGTGGCGGGGTCGTAGACGGAAAGCACCACTTTGCGCCCCGCCTTGCCTTCGAGCAACGGGAAGTAGTCGGCGCCTGCCTTGATGGGCGTGCCATCTATCTTCTCGATGATGCAACCCGTACGCACGTCGGTCTTCTTCTTCGTCAGCGGGCTTTGGGCGATGATTTCCTTGATCTTCAGTCCGTCGCCGGTGTACGTGTCGTCGTAGAACACGCCCAGGGTGGCGGTGGACAGCGTGGCACCGGGGGCGTAATAGCGTGCGCCGGTGTGCGAACCGTTCAGCTCGCCCAGCATCTCGCTTAGCATCTCGGTGAAGTCGTAGTTGTTGTTGATATAGGGCAGGAAGCGCTTGTAAGTGTCGCGGTAGAGGGTCCAGTCGGTGCCCTGCAGGTCGGCCACGTAGAACTTGTCGTCCACCTGCTGCCATACGTGGTCGAAGATGTATTCGCGCTCGCCGTAGGGGCGGTAGTCGAAGAAGGCTTCGAAGGAAATCGGAGTAATCTTACTGCCTTCTACTTCTATCTTCTTCATGCCGTCGTAGCTGCACAGGAAGATGTTCTTGCCGTCCTTGTCGGGCTGCATGGCTCCGGCGCCTACGCTCTTGAGGAGCACTTTGGTGGAGTTCTCCTTCAGGTTGTGTTCCCACAGGTCGTAGCCGTCTTCGAAGGTGGCCAGGTAGTAGAGCTTATCGCCCTTGGGGCTGAGCACGGCGTCGGCCAGGTGCGAAGAGTTGCCGGTGATGCGCACGATGCGGTCGAAACGATTGGCAAGGTCGAACTTCAGGGGCTCCGGCTTCTTGTCCTTGTCGGCATCGTCACTCTTCTTATCGTCTTTCTTCTTGTCGGCCTTCTTTTTGTCGTCTTTCTTTTCAGCCTTTTCCTTCTCCTCCTTGGCTGCCTTTTCCTGCTCTTCCAGCAGGGCAGTCTCCTCCTTGCTCATCAGGAAGCGGTCGTAGGCCTCGGCGTCGAAGAACATGATGTAGATGTCGTCTTCGGAACCCCAGCTGCCGTGGCTGCGATAGCCCGCACGGTCGCTGGACCATATCATGGCCTTGCCGCCCAGCACCCACTTGGCGTTGCTGTCGGTGTAGCCGCTCTCGGTAAGGTTCACCATTTCACCTTTGCCGTCGGCATTGACAAGAACGACGTCTTTGTTGTTCCAGCCACCCACGCCGATGTAGTCCGAAAGAATCCAGCGGCTGTCCGGGCTCCACTGATACCACTGGTCGCCGTCGGCGTAAGAGTATTGATACTTACCGTCCATCACGGTGCGCACCGCCTTCGTCTTCAGGTTGATGACGCGGATAGCCGTGCGGTTCTCGAGGAAAGCAATCTCCTTGCCGTCCGGGCTGTACTGGGGTTGGAAGGAAGCTACGTCGGAGTTCGTCAGGCGTTCTTCCTTCAGCTCCGTAGCATAAGCAAACTGCTTCTCTTCCTTGCGCACGATGGTAGTGGTGTAGAGCTGCCAGAGGCCGTTGCGCTCCGAAGCATAAACCAGGGTACGTCCGTCGGGGGCGAAGTTTACATCGCGTTCCTGGCAGGGCGTATTGGTGATTTGCTTGGTAGTCTTGTACTCTACCGACGTCACATATACGTCACCGCGAAGCACGAAGGCAACTTCCTTGCCATCGGGCGATACCGCCATCTCCGTAGCACCGCTGCTCTTAATCTGACGAATCAGGTCTTTGTCGCTCTTGTCGGTGAGAATGCTGATATTCACTTTCTGCGGCTCGCTACCGGGACGGAGGGTATAGATTTCGCCGTCGAAGCCGTAGCACAGCCGTCCATCGGCTGCCACGCTGAGGAAGCGCACCGGGTTCTTGGCATAATGCGTCACCTGCGTAGCCGACGAAGCGCCGGGAGCACGCTGGAATACGTTGAACGAACCCTTCTCTTCGCTCAGATAGTAGAACGTTTTTCCATCGGGAGCCCAAACCGGTTCGCGGTCTTCTCCACCGAAAGTAGTCTGCTGCTGATAAGCGGGAGTCGCCTTCGGATTGTACGTCCATATATCGCGGGCAATGGGCGAAACGTGGTGCTTCCGCCAATAGTCCTCATAGCCCTTCTTGTCCTGATAGAGCATCACTCCGTCCTTATTGATGGAGATGCGTTCCATCGGCATGGACGAAACCATCACCGGACGTCCGCCCTCTACAGGCACCTGATATACTTGCTTGAACTGTCCGTTGGAAGGGAAAACAACCGCCTCGGCAGAGGGCATGATATCCGCAGTGAAGAGGATATGACCTGCATCGGCAAAAGCCAGAGGCGTCTCGTCAGCCGAATGGGTCGTCAGGCGGCGGGGTTCGCCACCCTCTTTGGAGACGATGTAAACGTCCATGCTTCCCAGACGATCCGAGGCAAAAGCAATCTGCTTGCTGTCCGGGCTCCATACCGGAGCGGTGTCGTGGGCGGGGTTGGTGGTAAGTTGCATCGCTCTTCCACCGGCGGAGGGCACTGTGTAGATATCTCCTTTATAAGTAAAGGCAATGGTTGTCCCGTCAGGGGAGATGGCACAATTGCGCATCCACAACGGAGCGTCTTGAGCCGAAATAAAGCCTGCCAGGCAGAGCGCGGCAAGGCTGAGTAATAGTTTTTTCATAATATCGTTGTTAATAACCAAAAAACCTCACGACCTTTGTTAATAAAGACCGTGAGGTTTACTTATTCTTTAATTAAGTCCCCCCTCGATTAGAGAGCACCTACTTCTTTCAGAGCAGCATTCGTTTTGTGAACGGCAGCAGCGCTGGCAGCAAACTTAGCTTTTTCGTCAGCGTTCAGATCCAGTTCAACGATCTTTTCGATACCGTTCTTGCCAAGGATTACAGGAACACCGATGCAAATGTCTGATTCACCGTATTCTCCTTCCAGATATACTGAACAAGGGATCATCTTCTTTTGGTCGTGAAGGATAGATTCAACTACGAATGCTCCTGCTGCACCCGGTGCATACCATGCAGAAGTACCCAGCAACTTAGTCAGAGTAGCCCCACCTACCATAGTAGCAGCAGCCACTTCGTTCAGTTTTTCTTCAGAGATGAAGTTAGTTACAGGCATACCTTTGTAAGTAGCGAAGCGAGTCAAAGGAATCATAGTAGTATCACCGTGACCACCGATAACCATACCTTCTACTTCGTTGGCGTTGCAGCCCAAAGCCTGAGACAAGAAATATTTGAAACGAGAGCTGTCCAAAGCACCACCCATACCGATGATACGGTTCTTGGGAACGCCCAGAGACTTCAGTGACAGATAAGTCATGGTATCCATCGGGTTAGAGATCACTACGAGGATAGCGTTCGGAGAGTATTTCAGGATGTTCTGTGCAACCGACTTCACGATACCTGCATTTACACCGATCAGTTCTTCACGAGTCATGCCCGGCTTACGGGGAATACCTGAAGTGATAACTACTACGTCAGAGTTAGCAGTCTTTTCATAATCGTTGGTACAACCTACAATAGTGGTGTCGAAGCCCAACAGTTGAGCAGTCTGCATCATATCCATTGCCTTACCTTCTGAAACGCCTTCTTTCACGTCCAGCATTACCACTTCGTCAGCCACTTCATTAAAGGCCAACACATTTGCGCATGTAGCACCTACGTTACCTGCACCTACTACGGTTACTTTTGACATAATTCTAATGTTTTTTTGTTTATAAGTGTTCTTTTAAAGATGATGCAAAAGTACAACGACATTCGTAATTAAGGAAATTTTTCCGTAATAATTTTAGTTAAATACCTTATCTGCCATACGGCGTCCTGAAGTGTATTATGGTATCATGACTTCTCTGCAACCACCAGTTCCCATCCTTTAAAGACCAAAGTGATAAACCCCAGTTCCGTATGCCCTTTGGTGCGAAGCACCTTCTCATCCGCCGCATAGCGTTTCAGTTGTTCGGCAGCTTCCTGCTTCAACAATGCGATATCCGCTTCCGAAGCATCACGCCGTGCATACTTCACTTCCACGATATAGCTGTAGGCAATCTCCGGCTGATGCAACAAGTCTGGCATCATGTAGAAGTCCGCATAGCCTTTGGAAGACTCATGTTCGGGGAAGAGTACATAGCCTTGTGTCAATCCCAAATAGGCCAGCAGGAAACCTTTTACATGTGCTTCTCCCTCGATGAACTCACGAATAGCGCTCTGACGTTCCAATTCTCCGGCAAAGAAGCGGAAGACGGGCTCCCATTCGCCACGGAGAGCCATCTTCTTCACCAAACCGGAGAAAGAAGAAAGATCCAAATCGAACATATTTGCTTCGCGGTAGGCTTCTACTAAATAGGTATAAAGCTGTTCACGTACAGTCAAGTTTGGAATGCCAAGAACGGCACTTCCGAAATCGGTACCTTGTATAGAAAGCATTCCGAAGTAGAACAGCAGGCTCTTGAAATTCTCCGTATCAGTCATCTTTTCAGCTGGGAAGGAAGTGGAAATTTGTGCCGTAGTGCTGCCCTCCGCCACAATCTGCTGGATGATAGAGGCATTCGCACCAAACGTCTTATCTATTTGTACCAGATGACGGAGCTTGTTGTAATCCGTACGGATATTGTTGTCGACCATCATTTTGGGAGCTTTGCCCAATTGCAGATAACTGTTAAGAAAATAAAGTGTCATATCCGAATTGTACATCCGCTCTTCTAAACGATCTTCCGAGAAGCAGTAATTATCATACCACGGCTTCATAATCTCCAACAGTCCTTCCACCGTAACGTCCTCCGGCAGTGCGTCTTCATCCTTATAATAAGTAATCATTTCCCTTACTTCATCCTCACTGAATCCGATAATGCTGTTGAACTGCGGCAGCATGCTGATGTTCGTTCCGATATTGAATCCACTCGTCACATCGTCCATCGTTATGGGGCTGACGCCTGTAATGAAAAGCCGTTCCACCGCAGCACCGGCGTTGGAAGTAGACTCCTTAATGTTATTAAAGAAACCACGGATAAAGCCTTCACCGTGCGTCTTTTCCCGGTAGCGTTCCTGGCCGTAGGAAGAAAGAATGGTATTGGTGAAATTGTCGTACTCGTCAATCAGCAGGTAAATACGCGGGCAGTCCGTGCGGCTGATATATTCCTTGAGGGCCGCCAACATTTGCCGCGGGTTGGTCTCGTCAGGTTTGACAACCTTCCAGATATCACTGCCCAACAGACGCTCATATTTCAGGATGAAATTCTTCATCACCATGCAGCAATACTCGCAGAACGACTTCTCCACGTCCTCCAGTTTTGAACTGATAGCTGAGAAGTTGAAGCGCAGAACCATATACCGGTTATGCCACTTTGTCGGATGCTGTCCGATATATAGTTTTCCGAACAGTTCTTCAAATCGATCGGCATAGTCGATGCTGTAGTACGCTTCCAGCATGGCCAGAAACAGTGATTTACCAAATCTACGGGGACGAATCAGAAACAAGTAGGGAGGTTGCCGTTCCAGCGCCTCGATGAAGCGGGTCTTATCCACATAGTAGTAATCCTCGCGCATGATGCGGGGGAAATCTGATATTCCATAAGGTAATGCTTTCATAAGCGTTCAGCTTTTAATGTTTCTACAGAGCAAAGGTAACAAAAACGAATGGTAAACTTCCTAATTTGGATTACATAATTTATCTGACTCGCACCATCTTGCAGATTGGTAGTAGCCATCGACGCAGGGAACGCAACCGGTACCACCATTCCGCCTTTTTCAACCAGTGTGCATCACGGCAATCCTGCGTTGTCCCGTCGGGACGGTGGATGGTTCGTAGTAAGCCAATGATGTCTTGCCGCTTTACCCGCTCAATACGTGCCACGTTTCCGTCCCCTAACATCAGGCAGTCATCGCCTTCGCGACCGATGTACCGGTGAATCATATACCGACCTTCCCATTGGTAGAAAGGGCAACACCAGGCA
>ERZ791737.218-NODE-218-length-68614-cov-4.948424_pt1 | contig 68614 bp, 58 predicted proteins | sample MGYA00510042_ERZ791737 | MGnify/ENA primary metagenome ERZ791737 (study PRJEB30046, sample SAMN00791965) | human gut metagenome | study: EMG produced TPA metagenomics assembly of the A metagenome-wide association study of gut microbiota in type 2... | reverse complement strand
ACGACCCCGAGATTACAAATCACGTGCTCTGGCCAACTGAGCTAAAGAGGCATCTTTCGCTTCGCTTCAAGTCAGCATACAACTCAAAGCGAGTGCAAAGTTACGCAAATATTTTTATCTCCCAAATATTTTGTCGTTATTTTTTGAAAAATTTCTCACTTATACACTTTTAACGTCCTCCGGCAAGTGCTTCGCCCTGCAACTTTTACAGCTCGCGAAACCCCGGAAATCATATCGCTGACATGGAAATATTCCAAGCGCAAAGATAACACTTTTCCGACACCCGAAAATGTTTCTTCGAAAAAATATTTCAACCCCAATCCGCCAGCCGAGGATTTACTCTTGATTGTGGAGTTTTGCTGACTCTTTGACGCTCTTCCCCACTGCCGCTTGAAATCCGTCCAAAGCCAAACACCGATTGCTTAACGGGAAAGGGGGCGGATGAAACCAAGCTCACCCGTCCCCCCTTGTTTCCGTCGTGGTTATGCCACAATATTATTTATTTCTTTTCTTTGAGTTTTACCAATTGACGGTCGAGAGCATCGATTGTCAAGTCGACAGCTTCTTCGAATGTGTCGGCCACTTTTGACGCAAACAGTTCGTCGGCATTTGGAACTGTCAGCTTGATAGCAGCCTCTTTGTTCATGGATGTTTCAGGTTTTACGACCTTCAAAGTCACTTCAAATGTAGCGATAGCCTCATTACGGCGTGCTAACTTCTGAGCTTTCTTGTTGATAAACTCTTCTAACTTGGTTGTCGCATCGAAATGGATGGCTTTAATCTTTACTTCCATATTACCCTCCTTTTTTTAGAGCTCTTGGATGAGCGTGTTTGTAGTTATTTTTCAATTCACTATATGTGATATGGGTATATACCTGCGTTGCCGCGAGCGACCCATGTCCCAATAATTCCTTAACGCTGTTCAGCTCCGCTCCGTTGTTGAGCATTGCCGAGGCAAACGAGTGCCGGAGCACGTGGGGCGAACGCTTTGCCTGCGTCACTTCCGACAGTACGCCCGTCACCACATTATAGACGAGCGAAGGATACACCCTCCTGCCTGCCGCCGTCACAAACAGTTCCCCGGTCGAACCTTCGGCCACTTCCGACCGCAACTTGCGGTACAGTTCAATCAGCCCGCCCAGTTCCTTTCCGAATGGAACTATTCTATCTTTATTACGCTTACCGTGCACCTTTAGTTCACCGGAATCGGTATTTACATCCGAATTTTTTAAAGAAATCAGCTCTGCCCGCCGGATTCCGGTCTCGTAGAACATTGCCACCATCAACCTGTTGCGCACTTCCGTAAAATCGGTTTCGTCAAAAGGACTGTCGAGCACCTGATCCATACCCTTTTCCCTGACAAAAACCGGCAGCACCTGCGGCAGCTTTGCCATGGGTATGTCGACCACCGGACTGTCGGCCACCACCCCGCGCTTCAACAGGAACTTATAAAAAGCGCGCAGCGACTGCACCTTGCGCCGTACCGAACGCACCGAAAATCCGGAACTGTTCAGCGAATACACCCACGCCCGTACATCGGCAACCGTAACGCTGGCGGCATCAAAGGTTTCCTTATCCGCCGACAGGAATTCTACAAACTGGCTCAAGTCCTTACTATAAGACAAAACGGTATGAACCGAATAATTCAGTTCATACCGTATATATTTTAAGAATGAGTCAATCTGCATAGTTTCTGGTGTTAATCTACACCTACGAATTTATGCAATATTTTTGACAATTCCAAATAAAGAAGGATTTTTATTCTTCTACTGAACGCAATTTTTGAACGTAGATAGCCTTCATCATCTTCTTACGGTTAGCAACAGATGGTTTTTCGAATGCTTGACGGCTACGAAGTTCTTTTACGATACCAGTCTTTTCAAATTTTCTTTTGAATTTCTTCAATGCTTTTTCAATGTTTTCGCCTTCTTTTACTTGTACAATAATCATTTTATTTCAGTTTTAATAGTTTTCAAAATTTTGTTTATTGGGGGTGCCTAAAAACTTTCCCTGCAAAACGGCACCGCTTCTGCAGGAATTTTGAAGGGAACAAGCCCTCACCTATAATATGTTATTCGTTCTTCTTTCTAACAGTAGGTCTGTACAACCTCCTCTCTTTTATTTGCGGTCGCAAAGTTAGGAAATATTTTTGAATTACAGCCACATAACGACAAATTATTTTTCTTTTTTTATTCAAAGCGGGTCATCAAATCCAACAAACAGCACCCTTCACCGCCTCCAATAAACAATGAAAGCTCTAAGAGATATTAAAAGTCTGATAAAGCTTTGTCATTTGGAAGTTTATATCTATTTTTGAATAAAACAAGACCTGGCATGAACAGAGCGGCAATTACCATAGCAGCAATCCTTCTATCCGTCGGCAGCGCAACAGCCCAGGAAAGCAAAGGCGACCTTTCAAAAGACCACCCTAATTTGGAATGGCCGCAAGCCAGCATTCAACCCTATTCGCTGAATTTTGAAATGCCGAAATTCATCGAACAGAAGGACACGGCCTCCACAGCTACTGCCATACAACTCAACAGTCCGACATTCGGCCGTAAGCTGCAACTTGAGCCAGAAGCCCCCAAGTTCCGTTTCAACCAGAATCCCTACGCCTTCGACTTTAACACATCAGGCGCCATAGCGACATGGGACAACGGTGCCCTTATCGGTGCCGGAAACCGCACTACGCTTCCGGGCCTCTATTCCAACCAACAAGCATCATTTTCCGCCGTTCAACAGTTCGGCGACCTCACCCTTTCGGCAGGCGTTTCCGCCGACCGCTACCAAATGTTCCAGGGACGCGACCGGCTTCGCACGCAATTCGGCGTACACGGCAACCTGTCTTACCGGTTCTCCGACAACCTGTCGCTCCATCTGTTTGGCTCCTACTATAATCAAAATTCCTTTTATACCGTCGGTGCCCTCCCCTACATAAACACGACAAACTTTGGCGGATATTTTGATGTAGGAATGGGCGAACATTTCGGCATGATGCTCGGAGGTCAGGCCACCTACGACACGATGACCCGACGCATGCTGGCGGCCCCCATCGTGATGCCCTATGTGAAAATCAATGACGTGAAACTCGGCGTTGATGTCGGCTGGCTTATCCGCGACTTGCTGATTGACGCATTCGCTCCCGACTACCACCGCCAGAATCCCACCATTGCGCCGCCCGTCGCGCCTATGCCACCTATCCGTTAAATGCCACACAACATTTCTTCATTCATTAACATAACCTAATCATTATGAAAACCAAAACTTTAACCGACTGGCTTATCCTATGTCTGTTGCCCATTTTGTCCGGCTGCGACAACGGTGAAGACATCATTTGGGACTTCAACACACGAAGCATCATGCTGAAAGTTGTCAATGCTTCCGGAGAGAATATGCTGGACGAAAGTACCGCAAACGGATGGAAGGCGGAGGACATCTCTGCTACCTACAAAGACGAGAATTACCCATGCGCCATTGTCGACGATCCGCTCTACGAGCCAAATTCCGGAATCCAAACTCGAGATATGCCGGCCTTTATGCTCGGCTTGCGCACATCCACCGAAAAGCAGAACCGTATTCTGTACTTCGGAGACTTCACGCCTACAAACTATTACCAGAACACACCAATAACCTACCATTGGCCCGACGGCACTACCACTACCATCACTTTCGACTTCTACATTATATGGAAATCGAAAAACGATCCGGTAGTAGTATTCAAATGCTACCAGAACGGAAAAGAACTCACTCAGGACAAAGGCGTAATCACCATTCAGAAATAACGCTATTTCCAGTACACAATACAAGGTCAACCAGAAACAAGCTGCATCCTAAAGCTTGGCACAAAGCGTTCGGATGCAGCTTGTTTTTTCTCTCTATTGACAACTACCCCTAACACATCGTTATCATCACATATCGTTTACAACGACTGAAAACGGAAATACCTACATTGGTTTCATTTACAAACTTTAATCTTTATCCACCATGCCAATCATAAAAACACGGGGAGACCCACCCATATAAAAACAACCGCGAAATCAAATACACATTTATTGTCAACTACAAAAAACAAATACAAAACTATGGAAATAATATGTATGGAAAAGAAAATTTTTGACGAATTAATCGTCCGATTTTGCAAAATCGAAAATAAAATAACAAACATCTGTTATCCGGCACAAGATGTCGGTTTAAAGAAATGGATGGACAACCAAGAAGTTTGTGACACACTCCGCATATCGAAACGCACGCTTCAAGTATATCGTGACAAAGGGCTGATACCATTTTCACGCATCAAACATAAATTTTTCTATCGGCCGGAAGATGTGCTCCATTTATTAAAATCAAACTATCATCCTCAAAAAAGAAAATTATGAGCTACGACCTTATAGATAAAAACGATCCGCGCATTGCGAACATTCTAAACGGAATGGATAAAATGGAGCAACTGTTAGACTCGATGAAAAATATTCCACAGTCAACATTTTTTGGCGACACATTCCTTACTGACGAAGAACTGTCCAAAATAATAAAAGTAAGCCGACGGACACTGCAAGAATACAGAACACTTGGCATAATACCCTACTATTTGATTCAAGGGAAAGCACTCTATAAAGAGTCTGACATCAAAAAGATTCTAGACGATGCTTACATAAAGTGCCGGGAAGAACTAAAATGGGTATAAAAAAGAAACGGTCTTAGATTAGGCCGTTTCACATTATTGTTCCAATATGTCGGACTAAAAATTATTCAGCTTTTGTTTCGTCTTCTTCGTACCACTTGGAGTACATCAAATAATTGCGAGCAATACGCTGGTTGATTTCGCGTCCCTGCACCGGATCTACCATTTTCTTGAATTTGGCAGGTACACCCATCCACAGTTCGTGAGGGCCAATCTTCGTGTTCGGCGAAACCACGCTGCCGGCAGCCACCAATGCCCCCTCGCCAACCTCAACACCGTCGAGAAGCACAGAACCCATACCAATCAAAGCCAAATCGTGAATTTTGGCGCCATGGATAGTTACATTGTGACCAATCGAAACATCGTCACCGATTTCGATTGTCGACTTCTGATACAGCGTATGGAGCACAGAACCGTCCTGAATGTTCACACGGTTTCCGATTTTAATGGTGTTCACATCGCCACGCAGCACGGCGTTGAACCAAACGCTGCATTCGTCGCCCATTGTCACCTCGCCCACGATTGTGGCGTTTTCGGCAATAAAGCAGTCCTTGCCGATTACCGGTGTAAATCCTCTTACTGATTTAATTAAAGCCATATTTCTATATTTTTATTTTTTCAGTTCCTTTGTCTTTTCGTTCAGCCAAGCCTGCTGTTCGGCATTGAGATACGGAGTCAGACGCTCGCGCACTGTCTTGTGATAGTTGTTAACCCATGCCAGTTCTTCGTCCGACAGCATTGCCAAATCAATCAGCTTGCTGTCATAGGGGAACAATGTCAGCACCTCAAAGTTCATGAATTTGCCGAATTCTTCCGTTTCGCGGTAATTGCGTGCAAGCACAAGGTTCTCGATGCGGATACCATGCTTGCCGGCCTTATAAAGGCCCGGTTCGTCGGAAGTAATCATGCCTTCCACCAACACTGCCGGATTTTCGTTCAAACGGATATTCTGCGGACCTTCGTGCACATTCAGGAAATGACCTACACCGTGTCCCGTTCCGTGCCAGTAAGTCATGCATTCTTTCCACAGGAACTGACGGGCAAGAGCATCCAACTGGCTGCCACGTGTTCCTTCCGGGAATATGGCAGAACCAAGAGCTACATGGCCTTTCAATACCAACGTATAGTCATGGCGTTCTTCTTCTGTCGGAGTGCCCAAAGCCACCGTACGGGTGATGTCGGTTGTTCCATCAAGATATTGCGCACCTGTATCAACAAGCAAGAGTCCTTCCGGCTTCAAATCAGAAGCAGATTCCTCCGTAGCCGAATAGTGCACAATGGCACCGTGCTCCTTGTACCCCGGAATCATTCCAAAGCTTTCGCCACGATAGAGCGGACTTTCCGAACGGAATTCAATTGCCTTTGCAGCAACGTCAAGTTCGTTTACACCGCCTTCAGCCACTGCTTTTTCAAGCCACATGTAAAGTTTCACCAATGCAGCTCCATCACGTTCCATGGCCTTGCGCGTGCCTTCAATCTGCACTTCGTTCTTGACAGCCTTCGGCAATGCCACCGGTGAAGCGGCATAAACCACTCCGCAATTGAGAATCCAGCGGGCTACGGTGTCGCTTGTCTTGTTCGGGTCGAGCATAACGGTCACATTCTTCAGCTTGCCGAGGAATTCCTGCAATCCGTCGTAAGGCAACACCTCGATATTGCATGACTTCAGATATTCGGCAGCTTTTGCGTCCACCTTGCGCGGATCGATGAACAGCACGTTGCGGTCTTCCGAAACGTAGGCATAGGAAATGGCTACTGGATTATAGTCTACATCGTTGCAGCGGATGTTGAAAATCCAGGCAATTTCATCAAGAGCAGAAAGCAACAGGGCTTCCGCACCTTGCTTCTCCACCTCGGCCAACACACGTTCAATCTTGCTCTCCGTGCTTTCGCCGGCGTATTGCACCTCGTGTTCAAAAATCGTACCCAGAGGCAATTCCGGACGGTCTTCGTAAATGCCCTTAAACGGATCGAAATCGGCGGCAAAGCGGAAACCGTTTTCTCCACAGAACTGCTCCAGACGACTGGCTTGAACCAATGAGAACAAACGTCCATCAACGGCCAGCACATCGTTTTCACCCAAATGTTCGGCAAGCCATTCGTTGATAGTCGGCTCGCCCGGCATATCTTCCTTATATAATACAACACCTGAATCGGCAAGCTGAATTTCAGCCTGCAGGAAATAGCGGGAATCCGTCCAAAGTCCGGCAGCATCAAGCGTAACGACAGCCGTACCGTTCGAACCCGTAAAACCGGTCACCCAATCACGCAGTTTCCAATGGTCGTTCACATATTCACTCTGGTGAGGGTCAGTACCCGGCACAATCACTGCGCTGACGCGTTTGCTACGCATAACGGCACGCAGTGCTTCCAAATTTTTCACAGTTTCTTTCATATCTGGTTGTTATTATTTGCAATCAAGCATCTGCAAACTTACACAAAAATTGCCAAAACATTGCACCTATTTATAAAAAAAGAGCACGCCCGACGGACGTGCTCCACAAATATTTTCTACGGACAGAATCTCCGGTTATTCAAATGCTATCTTAAGCTGGTCCAAACAGAAATATCCCGGAGTGTTCATACCCCACATTCCTGAATCACTGGAATCCATACGGATAAACATATATTTCAGCGGGCCTTCCTTGCCAAGAGCGGAAAGGTCAACCACCTGCCAGTCCTTCACCATTACCCATTCGCTTTCATTTTCCGAACGATAGTCGGCCAAATAGCAGTCAACCGGGCCAACAACTTCACCCGATGCAGAATAACCGTAGAACTGAACCTTGAACCAGTCGCCACTTGCAAACTTCGCACTGAAAGCGCTACCGTTTTTCATCACATAATAAGAATAGGAACTATTGTTGACACAAACGGATTCCGGAGTAAAGTTTGTATTACCGTTATTGTATGTAATACGCAACGACGAAGCTTCCGGATCATCCATCGAGTCCATGGTGTTCCAGCAAGCTACAAGATACGGAGTACCGACACCCGAAACACCGCCGCCACTCATCACGTTCCACTGATGTTCCAACCAGTTTCCGTCGGAATAGTCAGCCATATCCTGCGAACGGCTCGGACAGAAACCGAACCAGTAATTTCCATATTCAGAAGCGATACCCTGATGTGAGAACTGCACATTCTGGCAAGTCACATCACCCATGTCAGGATTCAAGCATTCTTTCCACACTCCACTTTCATTGTATTCAAATTGAGAATACACCATATCCACTGTCAACGTATTGTCGGGCTCATTTTTGTCGCACGATACAAAAGCGACTGACGACAGAACAACCGCACTCATCAATACTTTTCTAAACATCTTACTCATAACACTTTTATTTTATCATTTCAATTTTTCTGTTTTAAACCAGTTCTATCTGTTCTACTTCGACCGGTTCGTCAAGGAACACGGAAGCCATCGAACAGAATTTTTCAGCCGACTCGGTTGTCAGATAACGGCAACTGCCACCCTTTCCGCAACGTTCGTCCATTTCCGGATGGCGGCGCAAATAATCCTTCAGACTTTCGGCTATGATATGGCCCTGACGGATAACGGTCACGCCTTCCGGCATATATTTCATGATTTTGGAATACAGCAACGGATAGTGGGTACAGCCCAGAATGACGGTATCAATGCCCTTTGACTGAGCAAAAAGTTCACGGACATATTTTCCCACAAAATAATCGGCCCCGTCAGAATTCGATTCCTGATATTCAACCAAAGGCACCCACATCGGACACGCCTGTCCGTAAGTGCGGAACGAAGGATACATCTTCTCAATCTCCATTGGATAGCTCTGGCTCTGAATCGTACCGGCAGTTCCCAATATGCCGACTTCGCCGCTTTTCGACACTTCGCCAAGCATCTCCACCGTCGGACGGATAATGCCAAGCACCCTGCGCTTTGGATCAATTTTAGGCAAATCGTTCTGCTGGATAGTACGCAAAGCCTTCGCCGAAGCCGTATTACAAGCCAAAATAACCAGCTGACAACCTTGACTGAAAAGATAGCGTACAGCCTGTAGCGTAAACTTGTAGACAACATCAAACGAGCGGCTGCCATAAGGCGCACGCGCATTGTCACCTAAATAGATATAATCATATTCGGGCAAACTTTTTCTGATTTCTGACAAGATGGTCAAACCGCCGTAACCCGAATCAAACACTCCTATCGGTCCTGTTTTCATAAACATTCCATTCACGCCACCCCTCACCAAACAAGCAAAACGAAGTGGCTTTCATTAAGAAATAAACAAAATTTCAACGGACAAACTTACAAAAAAATCCTTGAGTGCAACGGTTTATTATAAAAAAAGTATGTTTCTACACAAAAAATGTTCTGATTTTCACCTACTCGAAATTCACAATAGCAAATCAATTCAAGATAAATAAAAGAAAATAGCAGGAAAGAAGAAAAAAATCTCGATTCTCCCCTTTCCTGCTATTCCAATTCACTATTACCCTTGTAACAACAACTAAGATTTTTTTATTTAATAGCACATTATCATCGGCTAAGGAATCCGACAATAATGGTAACACTACTTTAATCCTATTTTTTAGCTGTGACAAAAGTAACATATATTATTCTCTTCGGATAATTATTTTCTATGTTTTGCAACACAAATAGGTATATACATAAAAAAAGTTACTAATCTCACGACTAATAACCTTCTCACCTTAAAATTTAATACCATGAAAAACTGGTACAAAGATATAGTATTATGTTTTACAACATACTTTTTTCACCAACTTTTTTCATCGTATAAACAAAGTTTAAACGCAGTTTACATATTTTCACCGTATTCATAGTCAAAATAACAAAAACATAACAAAAGCACAACTTTCATTGCATTTTGCTACACATTAAAACATCGTGCAGAAATAAAAAAACAGAGCGATTTATCACAAACCGCCCTGATTATGTTGGTATGCAATCGGACTCCTATACAAATATGTCTAACCCACTATATTCATAAGGACACATACCACTTGCTGTCTAAACTTCCCTAAAGAATTTGACAATTCTGCAAAATTAAATTTACTCAGTGTTGATCAGTATCAATTATGCAAATACAAACCCTATTCTCTTGTGGAGTAGAAAAAGGTTGTTCTGTATCACCCTTTGAAGAAACAATAATCCGACTGGAAGAAACACCCTTGTCAACCAAGACCTGTCTCACCGCATCGGCACGTTTTCTTGAAATCTTCATATTATAATCAGCCGTACCCGTCTGCTTGTCAGCATATCCGGTAACAAGCACCTTCAAACTTCCATCTTTTTCCAACATTTCGACAATTTCATCAACCACCGGCAATTGCGAACTGCGGACCTTTGCGGAATTTAGCGAGAAGATTACATTGCGAGTTATCTTTTCAGCAACAGCCTCTTCGGCTGGCACATTAGACTCTTTTGCAACTTCCACCATTGGCATGGCTTCTTCCTGCTTCTGTTCTGCAACTGGCAAAGGAAGATCTTCTTCAGCAACCGGCTGTGGCTGTGATTTCTTATCTTTACCCAATCGGATAGAAACACCACACAATAAATTAAACTGCCAGTCGGGATTTTCAGCCTTCTTTGAATTGAACTTATCGGACAAAATATTTGCATTGGCCTCCAAATTCAAATCCACCCGACTCGAAACACGAAAAACAACACCTAAACCGCCTCTACCAACAAACGAGAATTGATTATCACGCCAAAGATATTGCAGCGCACTCTTATCGGTACCGGCTATTCCAACCGCTTCATCATTATTAAAAGCGCCATTTCCACCTACACCAAGAAAGATGTATGGATTGACCACTCTTTTCGGATTATAGGAACTGAAGATATTAGCCAAATCGAACACAGCATCTACATTTCCCTGCAAATAATTAAACTTGTATGCTTGGAAAGGATAGACAACTGCACCTTTAGCCTGCCATCCGGAAATTCCCACACGTACACCCAACCAATCCAAAGCCTGGTAAGTGGCTGAGATTGCAGCAGAAGGTGACAACAACTCGTCAAAGGAGCCTTCGCCCAAAGTATAGGCGGCACCTGCCTGCAAATTCAAAGTCCAATGTGGATGGAACTCGTTGCCGAGTTGAGCCTTGGACAAACTTTCAGCATCCTGAGCATTGGCGACATTAGCGCCAACCAATAATGCTGCTCCGAAAATCGACAAAAAATTAAATCTTTTCATAAGCGGTTATTTTTAAGAAAAAGAGCGCGCTCTTTAGGCAAGCGCGCTCTAATTGAACAAGAAACTATTTATCAGTAATTATTCTGCAGGATTCAAACGAATCTTAACATATTCCGTATGAGTACCCCATTCGTGAGTGAACACAACCGGAACAAACACATTACAAGACTGATGGATCAAGTCGCCACCTTTGTGTGTGAATACGAGGTTACCAGACTTATAAACAACGCTCGCATCAGTTAATGCCTCAGACAACTTCAGTGCGTTTGCACTTTCACCTGTCAAGTTGTCATCCACAACGACATTGCCACCCTCTTCTTTCATACCGATCTTAGTATTAGCAACATCCCATCTTACACTCAGACCGTAATAGCTTGCAATCGGCTTGCCAATTTCAACGACACCACCTTTGACTTCTTCTACTTTATATGCACCCTCTACATTTACGGTAGAACCTGAACTTTGTGCATCAACAAATGCATCTTTAGGATCTGTCATCGTAAACTTGAACGGTTCAAGAATTGATATATAGTAAGAACCAATTTGATATGTGTTGTATTCGTTAATCTTAGCCCAAACGGTAACATTAACACGCTTACCAACAAGTTCTTTACCTACGGCATTCTTTGTCAAATTAAATGTCACATCAGTCATATTACCTGCACCCCAAACAGTATGTCCAGCAGCATAAGCCAATGTAGCAGCAGCTGAGCCTCCTTTCTTCAATGAATACCCACTGTTATTCAAAGCCGGAGTCTTAGAAGCCGGAGCATAACCTTCTGGTTGGTTTGCATTGCTAAATTGCATTTCCCACACACGACAAGGATTTTCCTTGAACGTAGTCAGCAAATAGGTATTGTCAATCAAATTGAAACCAGACAACAAGTTGTTTGAATATTTAACTTGTCTTGCACCCTGACCGTCATAACGAACCGGTGCCAATTCATAAACCGTATTATTATTTGTCCACAAAGAAGCTACATAACCGGCAAACGCAGGAACATCGACACGAACCGTCACCTTCAATGTAAGAATAATATTCGGGTTCAATCCATTTGGATCACTGAACGTAAGTTTGCCAGTAAATACTTTACTTGGATTGCTTTGCGGGATTTCTTTGATATCATCATTCGACAATGTCCAAACAAGAGGAGCTGAACCGGCTGAAATCTCATCAAAGTCTACAGTTACCTTACCACTACCATTCCACGTATTGTTGGTATAAACTTTTGAGAATTCATCGAACGACATACCCAATTGTTCAAGCACAACCTTTGTCATCACATCCCATGTGAACTCGGATGTAGAATAATCGATCGAGCAACCCGTCAAGACTATCGGTTTCACATAATTGTATTCGATATTCTTATCAACAAGTTTTTCAGCTACGAAACGAATCTTAAAATATCGTTCATCCAAAACCCGGTTTTTATTACCACGAAGAGTATCAACCATTTGAACTCGCACAATTGGTTCTTTGCCAATCGCAGACTTCTTGTCACCCTCTCCTGTCAATGTTTTTGCCTGAACATGTCCATATATATCAGTTGTAACAAATTTCTGTTGGTCAGTTTTAGATGCACCCAATTCATACGAATCCAAATCCTGAGCAGCATAGCGGAATGTCACACCAAAAGATTTCAGATAATCAAGATCCATCGTGCTATTCACACCATAAGCGACACCAACAATGTCATTCAAATCAAACACCTCATTATAGACAACGTCTGTAGCAATATTGGCACCTTCACCAGCGCCATATACTTCTGAGTAGCTATAATATGTATTTGAAGGATCTGTTATACCGGTTTCCTGATTGCGTTTAGCAATAAATGGAGTGAAAACCTGTTCTGTAAACTTCGCATATTCAGAATAGACAGCAATATCTGCTCCATTTTTAATTTCATCTTCCGTTAGGCTCTTATCTGCCAAAACAGCTTTCAACGCAAAGATATTAATCGTATTTGGATTAGTTGGGTCCAAACTTCCTGTTGAAGTTTTTTTCGCATACACCCTCAGTTTGCTATCTGTGATTTCAAAATCTCCAGTAGTTTCTATTAAAGACCCCGCACGAGTTGTAGCAGTAGAAGTTACAAATTGTACAGATTTCAGATAATCCTTAGTGATTTTGCTTGGATTAACCCAATATTCAACAAAAGTCTTCTCATTGTCAACAATGATTGGATCTTTTCCTTGAATAACCTCCCATTCATGCTTTGTCTTGTTATATTGCTTTTCATAGTAATGCAATGTAAAGAAAGACATTGTTGGAATTCCCCCTTGATACTCGGAAGGAATCAAAGACAAGCTTGTCAAACGGAAAGTAAGCACATCCTTAACAGTGTTAATATTAGACTGAAGGGCATCCAATTGATCCTGTAATGAGTCTAATGTAACATTGATAGCATCAAATTTACCATCAACGTATTTTCGAATCTCTGTATCCAATTCATTGATGGCCGCATCAATATCAGCAGGAGTAGCTTTGCCATCGATAAGTTCCTTCAAACCGTCGATAGTTTCATTCATGCCGTCAACAGTAGCTTTCAAAGCATTCAAATCATCAGACAAACCACCAACAGTACCAGTCAAAGCTTCAAGATCAGACACAACACTGTCAATGTCACTCTTCATGCTTTCTACCTCGCTCTGCAAATTTTCCAAAGCCTTCAACTGAGTATCAACAGTAGACTGCCACTTAGCCAAATCGCTGACCTGCTTATTAATATCGGCTACAGTTTTTTCCAGAGTACTCAACCCTGTTTGAATTCCTTCAATTTTGCCATTCAGCTCTGAAATTTTCTGGTTAAACTCATCCTGTGAAACTGTGGATGCCATCAATTCCTTACACTGAGCGATAGCTTCTGCAATTGCTTCCTCTTTAGCTTTTGCAGCAGCTGCCTTTGCTTCTTCAGCCAAAGTTTTTGCAGCCAAAGCTTCAGCATTAGCTGCTTCTGCTGCAGCCTTAGCAGCATCCCCCGTTGATTGTGCTGCCTTCGCCGCGTCAGCAGCAGCCTTTGCCTGGGCCATAGCGTCATCGGCGGCTTTCTGTGCATTTGTTAGTTCAGTTTTGGTCGAATTCAATGCTTCTTCCAAAGCACTAAGTTGACCACTCAATCCTGAGGTTTCTTGACGTAAGCTGTTAATATCCTCATCATAGTCCTTACAGCTCGTAAATGATGCAGATACTGAACAAGCCACTAAACAAAGAAACGCTACTTTCAAAAAACGTTTGTTCATACTTAGTAATTATTAAAAAATAAAACAATAGTTTCTAATTCATTTCAACTATTAGCTACATTCAAACATATACAGTTTTTTTTGTTGTATCTTTACATATACAATAACTAAAACCTCTGCAAATATCAAACAAATTTTTGATATAACAAAATATTTCTTTGATTATTTTATATAAAATATGAATATCATTGACAGGCTACAACAAGTGATTGAACATGAAGGGCTAAATGTCGCTTCATTCGCCAAAAAAATCGGAGTTGGCGACCAGACAATCCGGGGAATAGTCATTCAAAAAAGAAACAATCCCGGCTATGAGCTTATCTACAAGATTTCTCAAGCATTTGATTGGCTGAACATTGAGTGGCTTATTACCGGTGAAGGTGAAATGATCAAAAGCCCAAAAGAAGGAAGCATATCAGATGAAAACCCGACAAAGGAAATTATCAACTATCTAAGAGAAAAAGATCAAAAAATCGAGCAATTGATTGAAGAAAAGGCGGTATTAAAATTCAAATATGAACAGATGAAAAATAATCAGCAAAAATAACTCAGCAGTCAACACCGGGATACGTGCAAACGAGCCCTTTCTTTAACGCCGATTAGAGAAAGGTAGGTTGTTATTGCCCTGCCCGACCAGCTTCAAAGTAACCTCACAACCGCTATCACCGGCTATATCTCTGTAAATAAAAGCATTACGCAACACTGCCGAACCAGCAGAGAAATATCCTCCACAAAGTTTCACATGCATTTAACGACCATAAACACAAAGAGAATCGGGAAAAGAAACAGAACAAAAGGAAGTAATCAAACAAATGTTTGAATATATATCATTAAGTACAATGTCGACAATGAGCCATCAACACACGAAAAATGAGCAGAAAAAGGGAGAAAAAGGCCTCTCCAAAAGTTTAAATAGTCTTAATTTATTTCACAAATACATAAAAAAAGAAAAAGTTACTAATCTCACGACTAATAACCTTCCTACCTTAAAATCTAATACCATGAAAAACTGGTACAAAGTTATATAATTATGTTTTACAACATATAGTTTACCTAAGAAAAATGCTTGCGTATAACATAGTTTAACATTACAGCAGTAAAATAGGGACTTTCAGAACATATACTGCTCTAAAAGTCCTCACAAAACAGTCAAATCAATTCATAATCTCAATAGAGAGGAAGCAGCTCCAAAAAACGGCTGCGCAATTTGCTCCACTCCACATAGTCAGAAGTCTGCCCCGGCAAAAGACGAATGGGCTTTTCATTGTAGTCGGCACGGACATAGACTTTACCCGATGGTCCACGGAAATAAATCAGCTGCAGATTGGCAGCCATCGGAAACTGTTCATAGTCTTTCCAATTGTCGGCTACTGAATCAAAGTAGTTAGACAGGTAGTAGCATCCCGGTGCCTGAATCAGCGCCATCAGCGGCATCAATGTCTCGGCATGGCCGAAACGCAACTTGGCAGGGATATCCAATTTCCCGTTGATAACACTGTCGGCCGTCATGACAATGTCCTGCAACAGCGGTCCGGCAATTTCAGCAGGGCGAGAAGAAACCACCGATGCCGAATAAAGCAGATACTGGCGGAAATTGAAAATGCTCCACAAGCGTTTATATTCTTCCAGAGTAAAATATTTGGAAGCATCGAACTCCAACCCCATTGCGTTCATTCCCGCCGCAACGTAGTACTCAGCCAAAGCCAGGTCAGAAATCGTTTCATAATCGAGCTCGTAGTTTTCACCAACCAGACGAAGAAGCGGCTCAACCGTAAGGTTTTGTGCCAGATAGCGACCGTACGCACCGGCATAAGCCGTATCATTTCGATATGCCTTATATTCTTCATCTATATCAAAATTGCGCACAAGTGTATTAAATTGTCGTCCTGACGCCGTTTCTACTGAAATGGCGGAAGACTGCTGCGTCAGTTCGTGTGTAAACGAGTACATACTCATGATGCTGCGCGGAGAATAGGAAGAAACTGCACGAACAGTTCCCTCAGCAAACAAATCGGGATAAGCCTTGTACATGCGACAGGCTATTCCGCGATGCTCCTGTTCACCAATTGTATCCAACTGCCCCCAGCGGTTACCGGTGGCGGTGAGCACACGGTCGACTTCTGCCAGAAAATCCCGTCCCAAATCTGTAATGGTCTGCTTGGCAGCAGCATCTTCCAGCGTCATTTTCATCAGTTTCGTATGTAAAGAACCGGCCGGATAGCGTGACCCGTGACGCCCGACATGGTTGATAAAGAACGGCTGAAGCGAGTCAGGACAAGCAACCACCGACTCTACCGAAGGATAAGGCGACAAACTGGCCCGCCCGGCATTATAATCAAAGGAAAAAGCGGAAAAAACAACCGCCAATAAACTGACAAGTGTGCAAATGCGTTTCATAAAAAAACTGATATGGAGTTGATTATTTTCCGTAAAGTTATAAAATAAACCCGGGAAATGAGCAAGCCTGCCCTATTTTAAACTAACTTTGCAACACAAAACGCAACCAAATGACTATGCAAACCCATCCTACAACGGAAGAAATAAAGGCCCTGCTGGAAGCCAACCGCACGCAGGAAGCCATTGAAATACTTGATCGTCTGATTGCCGGCGAGCCCGACAACGACACCTATTATTATCTACGCGGCAATGCCTACCGCAAGCACAACAACTGGAAGAATGCCATGAGCGACTACTGCAAGGCCAAGGAAATAAATCCCCAAAGTCCTGCGGCGAGCGCCTACGAAGCGGCACTTGAAATCATGAACTTCTACCATCGCGACCTCTACAACCCTTAGTCGGCGCATTTATGCGAAAGGAATGAGATATTGGCCGGTAGCGTCGCAAACGCCTTCGGCTACGAGTTGCGAGCGCGTACGCAACGAACGGACCGACTTGCACATCACCATCGACAGCTGCATGGCCCATCCCTTTGAACGGTTGCGGATATATACCCGTGCCATGCCTGTGTACAATCCGGCCAACAGACGCAATTTCCGCATGACATCCTCGATGCCCGACACATCATTCACCTGTTTCAGTTCAACGATTGTCTTGCCTGCCAACGACAAGGTAGCGTAAACCTCATCACCCCTCTCGATTTTTCCTTTTTCAATATTCATCTGTTCTTTCTCCTTTCCATTACAAAAGTAGAAAGCATATGGGCACATAATGCGCCCAACAGATAAAACAAACGTCAAATATATTTTTTTTGATATTCTCACGAACAAACATACCTGTATAAGTGTTCTATCGGTACTAAACGAGAGAATATACTACTACTCATAACACATTATAGACACAAAAAACAGCAGTCAATCCGTGAGGACTAACTGCTGTCATTTTTTTATATTCAGGCCTTCGCCTCTCGCTTTTTATCTCTTACATAAGTAATTTATTAAAAATCGATATATTATCCATGCTCCGGAACGCAACCTTCACTCCTGATGAATTTCAGACATCCATAAAAAGGCGGCTGCCGAAATCCCGACAGCCGTCTGTTGTATTTCTATTGACTGAATTAATTCTTGTTGGCGCGCTTGCGTTCCAATTCGTCAAGAATAATCTTGCGCAGACGCAAGTGGTTCGGAGTAACTTCCACATATTCGTCTTCCTTGATATATTCCAACGCTTCTTCCAAGCTGAATACTACCGGAGGAATAATACGGGCTTTGTCGTCGGCACCCGAAGCACGCATATTGGTAAGTTTCTTTGACTTCGTAACGTTGACTACGATATCGTTGTCCTTCGCATTTTCACCCACAACCTGTCCGGCATAAACTTCTTCCTGCGGGAAAATGAAGAAACGGCCACGGTCCTGAAGCTTGTCGATGGCATAAGCATAGGCGGTACCCGACTCCATGGCAATCAACGAACCGTTTGTACGGCGTTCGATATCGCCTTTCCACGGCTGATATTCCAGGAACTGGTGAGCCATGATAGCCTCACCGGCTGAAGCTGTCAGCACATTGTTACGCAAACCGATGATACCGCGCGACGGGATATGGAATTCCATCTGAATACGGTCGTTCTGTGTAACCATTGATACCAATTCACCGCGACGGCGTGTAGCCATATCGATAATCTTGCTGGAATATTCTTCCGGCACATTGATTGTCATCAATTCAATCGGCTCGCATTTCTGTCCGTCAATTTCCTTGACAATAACCTGCGGCTGTCCTACCTGAAGTTCATAGCCTTCACGACGCATTGTTTCGATAAGCACCGACAAGTGAAGCACGCCACGGCCATAAACCGTCCATACATCCTCATGAGGTTCTTTCTTCACACGCAAAGCCAGGTTCTTGTCCAACTCACGTTCCAGACGTTCAGCAATGTGACGGGAAGTGACAAACTTACCGTCTTTACCGAAGAACGGAGAGTCGTTGATAGTGAAGGTCATTGACATGGTCGGTTCGTCGATGGCAATACGTTCCAGTGGTTCCGGCTCGAGAGCATCGGCTACAGTATCACCGATTTCAAAACCTTCAATGCCGACAAGCGCACAAATATCGCCTGACTTCACGCTTTCCACGCGCTTACGTCCCATGCCTTCAAACACATGAAGTTCCTTGATACGTTGTTTCACCACAGAACCGTCCTTTTTGCAAAGACCGATTTCCATGCCTTCACGCAACTCTCCACGATGAACGCGACCGATGGCAATACGTCCAACATACGAAGAATAGTCAAGTGAAGTAATCAGCATTTGCGGAGTACCCTCCAATACCTGCGGTTCCGGTATATATTTAATGATAGCGTCAAGCAACGGTATAATATTGTCGGTCGGCTTTTGCCAGTCGTCGCTCATCCAACCTTGTTTTGCAGAACCATAAATAGTCGGGAAATCCAACTGGTCCTCAGTAGCGTTCAAATTGAACATCAGGTCGAACACCATTTCGTTCACCTCATCCGGACGACAGTTCGGTTTGTCCACCTTATTAATCACCACCACCGGTTTCAATCCCATTTGTATAGCTTTCTGGAGCACGAAGCGCGTCTGTGGCATCGGGCCTTCAAAAGCATCGACCAAAAGCAGACAGCCGTCGGCCATATTCAACACACGTTCCACTTCACCACCGAAGTCCGAGTGTCCCGGAGTGTCGATAATGTTTATCTTGTAGCCGTTGTAGTTGATAGATACGTTTTTAGATAGGATTGTGATGCCTCGTTCACGTTCAAGGTCATTGTTGTCCAAAATCAACTCACCTTTTGTCTGGTTTTCGCGGAAGAGATTTCCCGCAAGCAGCATCTTGTCCACCAATGTGGTCTTTCCGTGGTCCACGTGGGCAATGATGGCGATGTTTCTAATTTTCTGCATATTAAAACTATACCTATATTTGGCTACAAAATTACTATTTTTCTCCAATATACTACAACACTAACCGTATGTTTTTGCTTTCTACCCGTCTATTACCCACAATTTTTCACTAAATTTGCGCCACAAATACAACCGTCCTACTATGGTTTCTACCCAAAGAAAACAATCTGAATTCAATATTTTTCTGCTGATATTTGCCTTTGTCTGCCTTATTCTTTTTTGGACATCACGCAATTCCTATACCCACGACATTTTTACGAATATCGACAATGCCTGGTACTTTACCTGCGGAAAATCATGGATGCTCGGACTGCAACCCTATCTTGATTTTGCCGATTCCAAAGGTCCGCTGCTTTGGCTCATTTATGGCATCGGCTACCTCGTCAGTCCGCAAAGCTATATCGGCGTTTTCTGGCTTGAATGCCTATTCTCGGCCACAACACTTTTCTTCATGTATAAAACGGCAAAATGTCTGAGCGGAAAAACCTGCCTATCGCTTGCCGCCACACTGGCCTCCTCTCTCTTTCTCTACAATGCCCTGCATTTTGAGACAAAAGCCGAGGATTTTTCCCTGCCCTTCATCGCCGCTTCGCTGTTTGTCACTGTCCGGGAATTTTACGGGAACCGGCAACGACCAGCAACGGCAGCATTCACTGTCGGACTCTCCATTGCCGCCTGCCTGCTGATAAAATACTCCCACGCCGTCATGTGCGCGGGATTTGCAGTCGCACTGCTTGTACACAATTTCAGCCAAACGACAGGAAACAGATGGAAAACACCGATAGCACTCATCTGCGGCTTTCTGCTCATGGCCGCCCCTTTTGCCGTCTACTTCATCGCTACCGGGCTATGGGACAACTTCATACAAGAATATTTCATCAACACGATGCGCACGGTAAGCCTACCACCCAAAGAAACACTCAGCACCTATTTCCTGCAGGAACTTCCGTTGGCATTTTCATTCAGAAAATTGACCTACACGCTTGTCGTTCTCGGACTGCTAGTTGGCTCGTTTCTCATGTCAGTCCGCATGCCGCGCCACCGATGGATGTTGCCGGCACTCGTCCTTTGGTTTGTCCTGCTCTCGCTTCGCCACAACATTACCGGACATTATATACTTATCGCCGCACCCTTCGGCATTTTCCTGTTCTTGTCCGTATTACAATGGCTTCGTCTGCCACAGTTCCGAACAGGACATATTGCACTCACGGCAGTGGTTGCTGCCGGCATAATCGTCGGACTCGGACAAAAACCGTGGAAGCATCCCAATTTTTTCACTAAGAATGACAGTGACCGTACTGCATATTATACAGTAGAAGCATACATGTCGCAAGTGGAACATCCCCGACTGATGACAACCGTCAACCTGCCTATGTTTGACGTCATTTCGGAAGCAGTACCCGCGAGCCGCTACTGGATATTGCAGACCGGAGCTATCGGCGACATGCACCAGCTCCGCAATGACGACATCCGCCGGCACACAGCCGATTTCATCATCTGCGCCGACCTGCCGGAATCGTGCCGTCCCACCCCTTTAATGGAAAACAGCGGTTACCGCCTTGTTTACAAAGACACCATCCGTGAAGTGTTCCGCATTCCGATTCCGTTTTACCTTTATGCCCGCAACGGACTGCAGCTTCACGAACCGAAATTGCCGGAAATAAGCAACAGCGACATCTTTTTCAAACGCATTACACGAGACAAACTGCTGGGAACGAAACAAGAAAAATAAAATTATTTCAAAAAAATTTCGTCAGTATTAAAAAGATATGTATCTTTGCATCCGCTAATTAAGTACTAACTATTTAAAAACATTTAGAATGCATTTAGATTCTGAAGCAAAGAAAGCGATCTTCGAGAAGTACGGTAAGTCGAATACTGATACTGGGTCTCCAGAGGCACAGATTGCATTATTTTCTATCCGTATTGCTCATTTGACTGAACACTTGAAGTCAAATCACAAGGATCATAGCACAACTCGCGCTCTTAAGATGCTCGTAGGTAAGCGTCGTCGTCTTCTTGATTACTTGATCAGAACAGACATCAACCGCTACCGCGCTATCATCGCTAAAGAAGAGCTCGGAATCAGAAAGTAATCCACACGATTACTCAACGATTACTAAAGGCTGTCCACACGGACGGCCTTTATTCATTTTATATTATGCTAAATTAATAAAAAAGATTACCCAACTTTGAGGGGATTTCACTATTTTCGCAGTTGATTTTCACATTAATAACATAGACTATGGACAAAGTAACCGTCAAGATTATAAATAAGTCAAACAATCCGCTCCCACAATACAGCACCCCCTATTCTGCAGGAATGGACCTTCGTGCCAATCTTGAAGAAGCAGTCACGCTCCAACCGTTGGAACGCAAACGGATTCCTACCGGACTGTTCATCGAACTGCCGGAAGGATACGAATGCCAAATCCGCCCAAGAAGCGGGCTGGCATTGAAACACGGAATCAGCGTGCTCAATTCGCCGGGAACAGTTGATGCCGACTATCGTGGAGAGATTGGTGTTATCCTTGTGAACCTGTCCAACGAACCGTTTACCGTAAATCCGGGCGAACGCATTTGCCAGATGGTAGTGGCACGCCATTCCACCGTTGAATGGGAATGCGTCGAGCAGCTTGCCGAAAGCGAACGCAGCAGCGGCGGATTCGGACATACCGGAGTAAAATAAATCGCAATCAAAAAACGTTTTCACAGTGAAAAATCTACTGATAAAAATAGCAGCAGTCGTCTGCGCCTACCTGCTTTGTCTGCCGGCTTATTCAAAAGAACAGTCGCAGACCAGCCTTGCCGACCGTCGCAAAGCCGAACACTACTACCTCGAAGCAGTGATACGTCAGAATATGGACGACATGGCATCCTACTATTCCCTCGTGAAGCGAGCCTATGAACTTGACCCGACAAACAAGCGGTATGGCTATGACCTCGGCTACTGTCTGACGGTGACAAGCAAGTCGAATTCCGTCATCAACCATGGGCTGAACCTGATGAAGACCTATACCGACGCTCATCCGGAAGAATATTACGAGAACTACATTTTTGCAGCCATCTGCCTGCATCTCGGAAAAGTGGATATGGCAACAGAGGTTTGGGAAACGCTCGTAAGCAAGTTTCCGGAAAAGATTCAGTGCTACCCAATGCTTGCCAACTGCTATGTGCAGAAAAAGGAGCTGAAAAAAGCCATAGACGTCTACGACAAGTTGGAAAAAGCCGAAGGCATGTCGGAAGCGATTTCTGTAAAGAAAATCAGCTACTATCTTGCTCTTAACGACACGACAGCAGCTATCAATGAAGGCAAACGCCTCTACGATGCCGCTCCGCTCAACGTGTCGAACAACATGCTGATGGGAAATATCTACATGCAGCTGCAAAACACGGACAGCGCAATGGTATTCTTCAACAAGGCTCAGGAAATCGACCCCGACAACGGCTATGTAAACCTTTCCAAAGCCTCGATTTATACGGCTTTGGGCGACTCACTCAGCTATGAAAAGGAAATCACAGCCGCTATTGTCAACAAAAATATCGACGTTCCGACGAAAATCGACGTGCTGACCAGCTACATTCGCCAAAACATTGCAGACAACGACTCGTCGGCGCGTGTAGACAACATGTTCAAAATCATCATCGAACAGCATCCGCACGAAACAGAATTCCGCAAGCTGTACTACAGCTATCTGGCTTTCAGTAAAAAATACAGCGAAGCGGCTGAACAACTCAATTTCGCGCTCGATATAGACCCGACCGACATTGAAAACTGGAAACGGCTCATGTGGCTGTACATCTATCTCGACAAGCCGGAAAAGACAATAGAAACCGGAGAAAAGGCCCTTTCCTACAACCCGGAAGAATACAGCATTCTTCAGATTTCGGCCGTAGCCTACAACCGCATGAAAGAATATGAAAAAGCGCTGATACTCTATCAGGAAATTCTTGACAAAGACAAGGACTACAATGTGGTAAACAAAGCGGAAATCTACTCCGGAATGGCTGAAATTTACTACAACCTGAAACAGGAGGAAAAGGCTTTCGAATATTACGACATGGCACTGGAACTGTCGCCGAACGATTACCTGACAATGAACAACTACGCCTATTTCCTCTGCCTGAGCGGCAAAGACTTGGAAAAAGCGAAAGAATTGTCGGAGATTGCCGTGGAGGCTGACCCTGAAAATGTTTCCAGTCTGGACACATACGCCTGGATTTGCTTTACAATGCAGGATTATAAGACTGCCCTCGAATACATGGACAAAATATTCGAAGTGGGCGAAGAATCCGAATTCTCGACCGATGTTTACGAACATTACGGCGACATTCTTTTCATGAACGGCCGCCCGGACGAGGCACTGGAAGCATGGAAAAAGGCACTGGAAATGAATCCGGAATCCGAAATGCTGAAAAAGAAAGTTAAGAACAAAACATACTTCTATGAATAAGATTTTTCCGGCTGCCCGCTATGCGGCTATTATTGCAGTAGCGCTGCTCGCATTCGCCTGCCGCACCGCAAAGCACTCAGCCGACAACCAACCATATACCGGCGAAACGGAACAGACAGAAACCGCAACCGGAGCATTCTCGCTACAGACTGTAGCGGAAACCGTTCCTGCATGGACTGATGTGACCATCAGCGGAAAACTGACCATCAACAGCGGAAAATCGTCCATATCCTCGCCTGTAATACTGAAAATGGTGAACGACAAGATGATTTCCATTTCTATCCGCCCGATTCTCGGCATTGAAATGGGAAAAATCTATATAACCAACGACTCTCTTGTGGCAGTCGACAAATACCACAAGACTTATTTTACAGAGAACATCGCCAGCCTTGTCGGCTTCGACCTCGACGTGGCATCCTTACAGGCACTCTTTTTGTCGCGCCCTTTCCAACCGGGAGAAGGACCGATTACCGACAAGAACCGGAAAAAATTCAACGCAACAAATCCTGACACAGACGGCAAGTGGAACATTGCGCCAAAGAAACAGCCGGACGCATTCAGCTACAACTTCGACATGAACGGCAACAATGTCAGCAGCTTCAATCTCGTAGTAGCGACAAATTCTGCCTATCTGCCCTTTGCGGCCAATTTCCATGCGTTCCGCTTGTCGACAAAAGGAATATTTGCATCGGAAATCAATCTGGAACTACCATTGGGCGACAGCAACATGCAGACAAGACTGTCCTACACGAAAGATTTCAGCTGGGACACCGGACTGACCGACAACATACAGGTGCCGTCGAATGCAAGACGCATGAGCTTGCCGGATTTTATCAAACTTCCCACACAGCAATAAGATGAAAACAAACAGATTTCTGTGTATCCTTGTTGCCGGTGTCGCCGTTCTGGCTGGAGCCCAAACTCCGTCAATGAACCAAATCAAACGGCAGAAACAGACGACACAGCAGGAAATCAAGGAGACCTCGCAGAAAATAAGCCAAAATAAGAACAAAACCAGGAAGTCGCTTAACAGCCTCAACCGAATCTCTGCCGACATCAAGGCTCAGGAAAAAACGTTGACGGAACTGACACAGCAAGTGGCGGAAATCAACATACAGATAGACAAGTTGAATAAGGAAATAGAGGACAACAACAAGAAACTCAACACCTTGCTCGACCGCTATCTGAATGCCATACAGAAAATCAGAAGCCACCGCACTTCCGGCAACAAACTGATGTTCCTGTTCTCAGCGGAATCATTTCATCAGGCATATCGCCGTATGCGCTACCTGAAGGAATTTTCCCGCTGGAGAGAATCGCGCACAAAAGAAATCAAGGAACTTCAGGCACAGCTTGAGCAGGAAAAAGCAAAGCTCGTAAAACTGCAGGAAGAGAAAAATGCGGCCATCAGCAAGATTAACCAAACAAAGTTAAGCCTTGAGACCAAGCGGACGGAACAAGACCGTATCGTGAAATCGTTACAGGCCGAAAGTGCAGAACTGCAACAGGTATTGCGCGAAAAAGAACAGCAGGCAAGAGCCCTCGACCAGCAATTGAACAAATTGATTGAAGAGGAAGAACGCAAGGCTGCCGAACGCGCACGCATCGAAGCGGAAAAGCGTAAGGCGGAAGAAGCCGAACGTGCACGCAAGGCAGAGGAAGCCCGCAAAGCAGAAGAAGAACGCATCCGCATCGAACGCGAACAACAGGAAAAAGAGCTTGAAGAAATCCGCAAGGAACAGGAAAAACAAGCTAAGAAAGACGAAAAGCAGCGACAGGAAGCTCTGAAGAAACGCCAGAAAGAAATCGAAAAGCGTCAGGAAGAGCTGAGAAAACAGGAAGAAAAACTGGCAAAAGAGCGCGCTGAAGCCAAACGCAAGGAAGAGGAACAGAAAAAAGCCACTTACACGATGGACAACGAAGAGTACAAACTCTCCGGCAGTTTCGAATCGAACAAAGGCAAGCTTCCATTCCCTGTAACGGGCAACTACCGCATTGTTCGCCCGTTCGGACGACAAAAGCATCCGGAACTGAAATACGTGGAAACCAACAATATGGGTATTGATATCGAAGCCGACCAGGGGGCTATGGCCGTTGCTATTTTCGATGGAAAAGTATCTGCCATCTTCAAGCAACCGGGCTTCAACAATATTGTTATGGTGCGCCACGGTAACTATCTGACCGTATATGCAGGCCTTGCCAGCATCAATGTCAAGACCGGCGACACGGTGAAAGGCGGACAGGCCATCGGTACCATCTTCTCGGATATCGAGGACGAGAACCGCACGCTGCTCCACTTTGAAATCCGCAAGGAACGACAGGAACTAAATCCGGAACTCTGGCTCAAATAACAGGCGACATGGTAGAAATACGCAGATATACGACGAACGACAAACAACGGTGGGATGAATTTGTGGCACTCTCCAAGAATGCCACATTTCTCCATTACCGTGACTATATGGACTATCATTCCGACCGATTCAGCGATCACTCGCTGATGGCTTTCAATGAAAAAGGGAAACTGATAGCTCTGCTTCCGGCAAACGCCGACGGAGATACGCTCTACTCCCACCAGGGACTGACATTCGGCGGCTGGCTGACACAGGTAAAGCACTTCAACGCCAACAACATGCTGGAAATTTTCGACAGCATGTGCGACTACTTGAAAGCCAACGGATTCTGCACACTTATATATAAAGCCACACCACATATATTTCACCGTTATCCGGCAGAAGAGGACATCTACGCCCTGTTTCGGCATAAAGCTGAAATTCTTGCAACAAATCTTTCATCGACAGTTGACCAACGTTCAAGCCTGAGAATGTTCAACCGCAGGGCCAAACGAACCATCGAACGTGCTAAAAACGCGGGAGTGACCGTTGCCGCCTCCGAAGATTATGCCACATTCTGGAAAATTCTATCCGACAATTTGAACAATAAATACGGAGCATCGCCCGTACATACATTAGACGAGATTCTGCTGCTTCACGAACGTTTTCCCGAACATATAAAACTTTACATGTCGTATATTGAGGGAGAAGCTGTTGCAGGTGCTGTGATTTTCGAATACGGCGATGTGGCACATGCCCAATATTCTTCCACAAACGAAAAAGGAAGCGAAAACGGAGCTTTGGGCTATTTGTTCAGCGAGCTTGTAAGCAACATCTACAACCAAGCCCGACTTTTCGATTTCGGAACATCGAACGAAAACGGCGGACTTGTCCTAAACGAGAACCTCATCGAAATGAAATCGGGCTACGGTGCAAGGGGTATCGCCTTCAATATTTACAAAATAGAACTCTGAACTTAGGGTGAAAAAACGGACAACGAACATATCACGGACCATCGTTAAGGCAATGGGAATTTTCGGAGGAGCGCAAGTGATTTCCATTCTCTGCGCCATCATCCGCACAAAACTGGTTGCCGTATGGATTGGTCCGGCCGGAGTCGGCCTGTTTGGTCTGTTCAACAATGCCATTGAAATGCTGAGTACAGCCACCTCGCTGGGCATACGTAACAGCAGTGTACGCGATATGGCCATAGCCCGCCAGTCGGGCAAGGCAAAACTCGTCAGCACGACGATTGCAGTTGTCAAAAAATGGGCATGGTTTACAAGTATCGGAGGGGCTGTCCTGACCATTGCACTCGCACCGCTTCTAAGCCGCATTACTTTTGGAACAGAAAGCCATACCTGGGAATTTGTCCTGCTGTCTGTTGTTCTGATGTTCAACGGACTGACCGGCGGTGAACAGGCAATACTTCAAGGCAACTCTGCCCTCAAACGGCTGGCACACGCTTCTGTGTGGGGCGTAGTTGGCGGTCTCGTTATTTCCATTCCCATGTTCTATTTCTGGCGTGAAGCAAGTATCGTACCGTCCATCGTTGCATACAGTGCAATGGTACTGCTGTTCACCCTGTTGTTTCGCCATAAAGACTACACACCGGTAAAAGTATCGGTGAAAGAAGCATACAGCAAAGGGAAAGAATTCGTGCGACTGGGCATATACATGACAGTGAGTCTGTTTGTCACCCTGCTTTTCGCCTATATCTTTTCCGTATATCTCAACTATACATCCGGGACGAAAGAGTTGGGATTCTATCAGGCTGGATTTACGCTCATAAACAAATACGTCGGGCTGATTTTTACTGCCATCGGTATGGAATACTATCCACGCCTATCAGGCATACACCATAGCCGCATGCGTATCCGTGCATTTGTCTCTCAGGAAATGAACATTGCCATGCTCGTTCTGTTGCCTGTCGTATCGTTGTTCCTTGTAATGCGCGAATGGATAGTCAGCCTGCTTTACTCTTCGGAATTTCATGTTATCATCCCCTTTATTTCTTTTGCAATCATAGGAACAATTTTCCGGGCCTATTCCTGGTGTCTTGCATTCGTCATTCTAGCCAAAGGCGACGGAAAAACATTCCTGCTGACCGAGCTGCTAAGCACTGTTTCGGGATTTGCCCTGAACGTTCTATTCTACCGCTATTGGGGGCTCACGGGCATCGGTATTTCCTTTGTCATCTGGTATTTCCTCTACTGCATCATTGTAGGAATTCCCTATTTCAAGAAGTATGGATTTTCCATCACACGCGGTGCAAACGGCCTAACTCTGCTCGCTCTTGCTGCAACAATCACGGTGTTGGTATTGATGGAAACCCACCAGACAGCAATTGCCGTTGCACTAACCTCTGTATTGACAGTAACCTGCCTTCATAAAGTATGCCGACTTGTCAAAAAGTAATACCGTCATTACAATTTTAATGTTCCGTAACTAATATTTTACAAAACTTGCCACAGTTTGTTGACTCTCATTCAAAAATATATTTCTAAATTTGTATCCCTTATCACTTTTAGAAATGGCATCAGTAGAGAACAACGACAAAAAACCGCTGCTTGGACTGACATTAGAGGAACTGCAAGTGATTGCCGCCGACAATGGCATGCCGCGGTTTACAGCAAAACAAATGGCTCAATGGCTGTATGAAAAACGAATTACGGACATTGACGAAATGACCAACCTGTCGAAAGCCAACCGCGACAAGTTGAAGGCAAACTATTGCGTTGGACGCAAAGCGCCGGTCAGCGAAATGCGCAGCGTTGACGGAACAGCGAAATACCTGTTTGAGGTGACAGGCGGTAAAATGATTGAAAGCGTCTACATCCCTGACAACGACCGCGACAACAACCGCGCTACTCTTTGTGTATCCTCTCAAATGGGCTGTAAAATGAATTGCCAGTTCTGTATGACCGGGAAACAAGGGTATCACGGCAACCTGACTGCCAACGAAATCATCAACCAGATTTTCAGTATTCCGGAATCGGAATCGCTCACAAACATCGTGTATATGGGAATGGGCGAACCGATGGACAATTTAACGGAAGTGATGAAGTCGCTCCGTGTCATGACGGAAAAATGGGGATTGGCATGGAGTCCGAAACGCATTACGGTTTCATCGATCGGCAAACTCAACGAACTGAAACAGCTTGCCGAACAGACTGACGTACATATCGCCATCAGCGTACACTCTCCGTTCCACGAAGAACGTCTCAAACTCATGCCTGTGGAAAAAGCCTATCCGATAACAAAAGTTATGGAACTGCTCCGCAATTACGATTTCGCCCATCAGCGCCGTCTGTCAGTGGAATATATCATGTGGAGCGGACTTAACGACGACAACCGCCATGCCGAAGCCCTTTGCAAGCTGCTGAAAGGCCTGAAGGCACGCGTCAACCTGATTCGTTTCCATGCCATTCCGGGCGTTGACCTCAACACTTCGAACGAAGAACGAATGGTGGCGTTCCGCGACTATCTGAATGAAAAAGGAGTGTTATGCACCATTCGTCGTTCTCGCGGAGAGGACATTTTTGCCGCATGCGGAATGCTTGCAGGAAAAAAACTCAAGAAAGACTAACCCGCTATCAACTAATTAAAGAACTAATGAATAATACACTTACACGAAAACTTTTTGTGCTGTCATTACTTCTTTCTTTCAGCACAGCATTATTTGCCCAAGCGCCAGCCGGTTACTACAAAAGCGCCGAAGGTAAAAACAAACAAGCCTTGCTCGAAGCGTTGTGCGATATCATTGGTCCTCACACCAATGTCGGCTACAACGGCCTTTGGGAAGTATACGAAACATCGGACGTATATCCCGGCACCAACAAAATCTGGGACATGTACTCCACTGCAACGTTCTATGCAGGACAAGACAAATGTGGTAGCTATTCTGCCGTTGGCGACTGCTACAACCGAGAACACTCATTCCCTAAAAGTTGGTTTGACGACCAAAGCCCGATGTATTCCGATGCCTACCATATCTATCCCACCGATGGAAAGGTAAACGGCCAGCGCAGCAACTATCCTTACGGTGAATGCGCCAACGGAACTTATCTTCAAAATGGCAGCAACAAAGGCACAGGCAAATTAGGTAAATGTACTTTCCCGGGATATAGCGGAACTGTTTTTGAACCTGCCGATGAATACAAAGGCGATTTCGCCCGCACCTACTTCTATATGGCCGCCTGCTACAACGACAGAATTGAAGACTGGCACAGCGAAATGCTTGCAGGAAACAGCTTTCCATGCTATACGACATGGGCTGTAAATCTGCTGATGAAATGGCACCGACAGGACCCTGTCAGCCAAAAGGAAATAGACCGAAATAATGCGGTTTCCAAATATCAAAAGAACCGTAACCCGTTTATCGACCATCCAGAATTAGCCGAATTCATTTGGGGTGACAAAAATTCTCAAGGTTGGGTACCTGGAGGAATTGTCGACCCAGTCATAACATCACCTGTCAACGGCAAGACATTCGATTTAGGCGTAACTGCAATCGGGAAAACACTGTCGACCACCATCAACGTAAAAGCACAGGGACTGAACGAAAATCTCAGTGTCAGCATTTCCGGCACTGGTTTCAGCACCACCACTACAACTATTACAAAAGATGTGGCAATGGCAAGTACCGGTGCCAACATTACGGTCAACTATACCACAGCAACACCGGCAACCGCCAACGGTACACTGACAATTTCCAGTTCAGAAGTCAGCACGACTGTCAACCTGAAAGCACAGGCAGTTGACGGTATTCCGGCACTTCAGGCCACCAACGTATCGACAGATTCCTTCACTGCACGCTGGACCGATGTAGACCACGACGGCAGCAAATACAAACTGTCTGTATTCCTTGCCGACGGCACTACCCTTCTGCCCGGTTATCCGGTGGAAGTAGCCGCTTCTGCACAGCAATACAACGTAACAGGACTCGACTATATGGCGACCTACAAGTATTCATTGTCGAACACTGCCGGTAAGACTTCAAATGTCATCACCGTAACGACTGCCGAGCCCGACCGCATTATTCAGGCAAACCTTCCGGAAGGCGAATTGGTATTCTTTGCTGAACCCAACACAGCCTCCAATGTTCTGCCGGTAGAGATTTATACGGAATACATTGAAGAAGACATCAATGTTACCGTTTCCGGAGAATTCCAAATCAGTTCCGACAAGTCAAACTGGACCAAGCAACTGACTGTTGACCGCGACGGCGAACGTATCTATGTCCGCATGCCGGCGTTAGCCGAAGGCATCTACCGCGGTACACTCAGCGCATCTACAGAAACCGTTGAAGGCTTCACCCTCGACATTGTCGGCAGCGTTGAAGCACCGCGCACATTCTTCGAAGATTTCGAAGCCGGAGAGCCGTCAAACAACTACAGTCTGACATCCTATACCGGTAATGCCTGCAAGTGGAAATTCAACAATGCAGGTATCTGCAACCGTTCTGCCGGCGATAAATTTAATGATAACCAAGGTGTCTGCTTCGGCAAAAATACAGATTCATCCATCCAGATGGACGAAAACAAAAACAACGGTGCAGGAACTGTGACATTCTTTGCAGCACCTTACGGCAACGATGAAGCGGCAACCGTCGTTCTTTCTTACTCCGTTGACAACGGTAGCAAATGGATTGATTTGAAAACGCTGACAATCGAAAAGAGCGATATGCTGAAAGAATACACCGTCATCGCACAAATTCTTCAGCCAGTACGCTTCCGTTTGCAGCAAAAAGCAGGAAACCGTGTCAATATTGACGACTTCACTATCAGTGACTACACTTCATCCGTTGAAAACGTTACCACAACAAGCAACTGGGACGCCTACGTCTGCAACGGACAGGTAATGGTAGAGACCCAATCCCCGGCTGAAATCAGCATTTATACGACCGATGCAAAACTTGTCTACAACCAGACTATCAGCGCCAACACAAGCATATCGCTTCCACAAGGCATCTACATCGTCGTAAACGGTAACGACAGCCGCAAGGTTATCGTAAAATAACCCACAATAAACCAGATAATAAAAAGCCACTACCGCACTTTGCGATAGTGGCTTTTTACATAAACCGACTATTCGACAAACACAAACGCCTCATAAATCAATTATTATCGCAAAACCACACATAAATATTAACATTTTTCACTATATTTGTAGAATATAGGATATGGCTCTGCATAGTCAAATTTGGAAACTCCGTTTTCATTTGCCTATGCTCTCGCCTTTCTCTATATTTGTAAAATAGAGGAAATAGCAATCAAATCAATAGTAGTGTTCTTGATTAATTCTGCTAACCTGTCATCTGACTGAACACACCTTATTTAGTCACATATTCTTGAAAATTTGACATTCTGCGCTCAAATTTGAGTGATTACATTTTATCGTTTTAGTGAGTAAATTTAGATTGTTTATTAAACTTACCATACTATGAAAAAATTTACATTTATTGCCACTGGCATCGTTTTGGGAAGTATCTGCAGCTTTGCCCAAAACACTGCGCGGTATCAGCCCGACTGCACATTGGATTTCACTACGGCTGAAAAATTTGCCGAATGGACTGTTGTTGACGGAAATCCTTCTTCGACCCCTTATGTCTGGACATGGAACGAATCGAACCAAGCTGTTACCATCAATTCGGACAAAGAAGCAGCAAACGACTGGATTATATCTCCTGCCGTTAGCCTCGAAGCAGGTAAAAGCTACGACATCACAGCCATGGTCAAAACGGATTTGAGATATAACACCCAACAATTTAAAATTACTGTAGGAAAAACAACTTCTACCGACGACCAATCAACAATCATTCTTACCAACACTGATTTTTCAAACAATTATTACACAGAACAGGCAGGAAAATTCACTCCGGGCGAAAGCGGAAACTATCATTTTGCCGTATATTGTTATGCCGGAAAGCGGAACGGAGATTTGACACTACAAGAACTTTCCGTCAAAGCATCCCCAGAGTTTCCTGAAACTGTCACAAATCTGGAAGCGACACCCGGGAAAAACGGAGCCTTAGAAGCAACTCTGACCTGGATAATGCCAACAAAAAATACCGACGGAGGCACACTTGTTCAACTCACCGGCGCACGAATTGAACGTATGGACGCAAGTTCACTATGGAACAGTTTTGAAGAAATCGGCACAGTCGAAAACTCAACCCCGGGAGCAGAACTTTCCTACACGGACAACACCATTTCCAAAGCCGGCCCCTATCAGTATCGTGTCATTGCATACAATAATGCCGGAACAGCCAAACCTGTTGCATCCAACGAGATTTGGATTGGTGAGGATACCCCAAACCCTGTTACGGATATCACCCTAACGCCTGAAGGAAACAATATTCTACTGAATTTTACACCTCCTACTACCGGTAAAAACAACGGATATATTGATATCTCTGCACTTTCCTACAAGATTGAACGTATTGCTGGCGGTACGAAAACGATTATCGAAGAAGCATATAGCGGTACTTTACCCTACAAAGATGACATTGCTGAACTCAACTCCTATGCCTATATTGTCACTGTTAAAACGAAATCAGGCACAGAGAGTAAAGCCGTACAATCAGAAACCCTCATTGCCGGACCGGCCCTCACAATACCATATGACGTTACAATCGACACAAAAGAAAAAGCAGCGCTATTTTCAACATATGATGCCAACAGCGACGGCCGCACTTGGAACTTTACATCCTATTCAACCAAAGGATTCAGTTATTGGGGAGGAACAGCTGCCGACGATTGGCTGATAACACCTCCGATTGCATTTGAACAGGGAAAAGTCTACAAAGTTACATTCTACGCAGAATTGGAACGGGGAACAGAATCTGACTACAAAACCATCGAGGTAGCCATTGGAAAAGACGGTCAGAATATGAGTTCGCCATTTGCAACCCATTTGGTAAACAGCACGTTCAACACACCGTTTGAAACAACTGTCAACGTTCAGGAATCAGGTATCTGGAATGTTGGTTTCCGTGTCACCGGACAAACCAGCTACAACAGCGTTTATCTCACCCGTATAGAAATCGTGGAATCCTCCATTATACCGGAAACCATTGAGGATTTGACATCTGTACGCGGCAAAAACGGCGAACTTTCGCTCACTCTCAACTGGACCAATCCGACCAAGTCAAATGCCGGATTCGCACTGGAAACAATCAGCAAATATGAAATTTACCGAAACGGAACTCTTGTCCACACAAAAGAGAGCCCAACTCCCGGAGCACAAGAGACATATACAGACACAACGATTCCAGATACCGGCAAATATGATTACACCGTCCGCGTATATCTCGCCGAACAGTATTCCGAAACCCTTACAACCACGGAATGGATTGGAGAAGACACTCCGACTGCTGTTACCGAACTGACGGCTACTGCCGAAAACGACAGGGTCACGCTGTCATTTGCTCCGCCAACAACCACCGTCAACAATGGATGGCTAAACGTTGACGGCATGGGTTACAGCATCACACGCAATGGAGAGACTATTGAGGCATGCTATACGGGCGAACTCCCCTATATCGACACAGTGACAGAACTGAACACGTATGTTTATACCGTAGCACCAGTGACTGCATCCGGTCTTATTGGAGAAGAAGCATCCTCCAATAGCGTCATAGCCGGATTGGGCATTGAACCTCCTTATGCAAACAGCTTCCCTACAAAGGAATCATTCGGCCTGTTTACAATAGTTGATGCCAACGATGACGGAAATACGTGGTCATACAGCACCTACGACAGCGCACCTGAAATTGGATTTGAAGGAGAAGCCGACGACTGGATTATGTCACCCAACTTTTCTCTGACAAAAGGCTTGGAATACGAAGTGAAGATTTCAGCAGACCTGAACAGAGCACTTTCGGAAGAGGACTATAAAACCTTGACCATCACCCTCGGACAGGGCATCCTTCCGGAAAACCAGACAGAAACGCTCACAACGTTCCTGGTCAATAGTGCCATGACTATTTCAACCACAGTAAAATTCTTTGCAACAGAATCCGGTTATTGGAATATCGGAATCCATTGCTCTGGCACTATCAACTGGCGCTCACTATACCTGAGAGGCATCGAAATCCAGCCAACAGGTGAAAGTTCGGCATCGGCAATCCATCAGGAAGCTGCCATCCGATATTTACGGGAACTACAGGAAATCCGCAGCGAACAAGCCGGTAAACTCTATGTGACAAATGTAAACGGCATTATTGTTCTGTCCGGCGAAAATGCCATTTCCACACAATCGCTTCCTACCGGCGTATATATCGCTACACTCATTACCAAAGAAGGAAAACATATACAACTGAAATTCATAAAATAGTACGGCTATGAAAAGAATAATTGCACCAACTCTGCTATCGCTGTGCTGTCTAACAGGTCTCAGTGCACAGGAATTGCAACCCATACCTACCACCCAGGCACACCGGTTCACAACAAAAGAACGGATTACTGCAACACGCGCAAGCCTGCCGGTTGCCTATTTCACCAATAAAAGTGGCCTGCAAGCCGACTTCCGCTGCACATCTGCCGGCGAAGTATCCGTAATATGGTCCGAGAATTTCGATGACGGAGCCGATGAATGGACGCTTAACAATGCCGAATCGTTCGGCTGGGAACTTTATCAAAGCACTGGCGACAAAGCCTTTTCCAGTATAGATCCGACAGATAAAATGTCGCTGCGAATAGAGGGCGATTACCGTGTATATAACAGAGGAACAGCATCGGCCATTTCTCCAAAACTGTCAATTCCCCAAAATGCGACAATCAGCGGATATATCGGCTACTCTCTAAATTTCAGCGAAAACTGCACACTAACGCTGTTCGTATCGACCGACGGAGAATCATGGACACAACTTTGGACAAGTACAGACGACAAAGGTGAAAAACCATGGACCTGGAGAAAAATGGAACTGAAACTCACCGAATGGGGAAACCTGGAGGTTCTGTTCAAATTTGAGTATGGCAATCTGAACGCATACGACAATGCGGGATATATGGGTGATTTCATCATCGACGGATTGGTGCTGACTGCTGCTGAAGCTTCGGAACAGGTTTCCGTCATGACAGGCGAAACAGTCAGTTTTGCAGATGCTTCGACCGGCAATCCAACCAGTTGGACATGGCATTTCCCGGGCGGCATCCCGGAAACGTCCAATCAAAAGACATGTGAAGTCTACTATACACAAGACGGTGAATACGATGTATCGCTGACAGTCAGTGACGGACAAAACACATCAACCCGAACTTACGAAAAATTCGTCAAAGTAACCGGAACGACCCCGACTGCACATATTACCCCGCCTGCCACATTCCGATACGCAGACACCCGCCTTCCGATGGTGGCACCGCTCGTTCCCGTACAGTTCCGCGACAGTTCCGAAGGTTTCCCCACATCCTGGGAATGGACCTTCTCCGGAACAGAACCCGACAATAAAGAATCAGGCATTTCCTCCGAACAGCATCCGGTTGTCGACTATGATTTCATGCACAAACAGGCAGTCATACTGTCAGCATCCAACATGCATGGCGAATCAACCGACATGATAGAGGTTTCAGCGGAATATGACGGATTGATAACGAATCTCCAACCCAATGACCCAATTACCACCTTCGACCTCGGTGACGGTTACGGTGAATTTCCCGGAACAAACCTGCTTGAAATAACAGATTATGCGGAAAAGTTTTCAAAACCGTCCCGCCCTGTTCTTGTTTATGGAGCACGAGTATATTTCACCCAGGCAACTGCTACCGAGTTGCTTGACCAGATAACAGATGTCAAAGTCAGCCTCAACAAGTCAGAAAACGGCTTGCCGGGCGAACAGTTGGAGTTTGCCTCCTGGAGAGTTTTTGAACTGGAACTGCCATCAGGAGGAACACTGACCGGAACCGATTTTGAATTTTCAAAACCGATAGCCGTTAATGATGAGTTTTTCTTTGTTATAAGCGGAATTCCCGTAAAAAACGAAACGTGTACCGTATCGTTTGCCATGGCAAAATTCCGGGATAACGGAAATACAGCCTACTTCAAACAACGTGGAACATGGAAATCGGCAGCGGAGTATTTTCCTGCAGGAAGCAACCATACATCTTATGCAATTTATCCGCTCATTGCACATTCCGTCATGAAACCACTCAGCGAAACTCCTGTCACTGTCGGAAAAGAAAAAGGAAAGACTTCTGTCGAACTGTTCTCCTATATGGGTTACGAAACTCCGATTGAATGTGATGCCGACTGGTGTCGGGTAGTGAGCGAACCCAACGGAATGACAGTCGACAATATTGAAATCGAATATGACCAGCTTCCGGCCGGCATTGAATCCAGAACGGCACAATTTACGCTTACCGACGGACTGTCGTCAGTTGAAATCCAACTCATACAAGAGAATAATTCAGGCATAACTACGGCAGTTGTACAACCGTTGAATGTGTATCCGACGGTATTCTCAGGCACTCTGAACATAACCGTTCCGGAACAGACATTCCGCGTCGAAATACTGAATGCGACCGGCACACTGCTGCGCTCTATTGATACCGCCGGACAAACCCGTCTGACTGTCGACGGTTCGGAATTCCCCAACGGTATGGTGTTCGTCAAAGCTATTTCGCCTGAAGGAACATCCGTAATCAAAGCAGTGAAACATTAACCAAGCCGTTAAAAATTCAAGAGGGATTGCCGACCTACAATCGACAATCCCTCTTATTTTATCATGATTACAAACGTTTTTTCTACTTGATTTGGCGGACGAGGAGGCCAGGGTAGAAATCTCCGCCGGACTCTTTCTTGAAGGTAGTAGCACCGAAATCAGCCCCGTAGGCGTTTTCTTCGGCAGCCATGAAACGGTTGTCCCAAATCTTCGACGGAACAGGACGAATCGTACCCACCCGCTTGTAAACAACGCGTCCGTTGTCGTCCTGGGCTTCAAGTACCTCAAAACGCGACTCGGAAGTAATGCCTTCCTTCATACCGATACGAACTTTAATTTCCGGCTCTACGCTTTCAATCGGAGCCTTGATTTTAAACTGTTCATATTTCTTCTGCAAGTCGGCTACGTTTTCATCCAAAGCACGCTGACAGGCTTTACGAATCATAATGTCGGGGCGGTCCTCACTGATTCCAAGGAACGAGGACTTTTGTCCGGAAGAAGTAACGTCACCGACATACTTGAGTTTAAATTTGCCTCTCGCTTTGTCGAACTCCTTAGCCTTCACCATATCGGGAGCCGAAAGATAATAGTCCTTATAGAAAGTGCTTGACGTTTCTTCATCCCAAACCAACTGATACAGATAGGTTTTGATTTTCACACGGAAACCTTTGATGGTCGACACCATGGCTCCGGCCAGCACGCCGGCATCGTCAAGATAGTCGATTCCCGTTGCTGCACTGGCAAGAGAACCCACAATGGCAAGAGCCGTTCCCCAATTCTTACTGCGTTCCGACTTGTCGATATACTTGATTTCATTCACCAGCACAAACGTATTGCCGATTAGATCCTCGCCGGCATCTTCCAGCATGGCCAAGCCACGCGTAGAACGGGCAGCCAGTTCCTTGTCGAATTCTGATGCATTATACAGACCACGTTCCTTGACAAGCTCCATATCGCACTGTCCGGTATAAAAATCGCGGTTGAACCATTTTGCCACCAGACGGCTTCCCACCATGTTAAATTCCAAGAACTTGCTCACCATAATCTCAGAAGCATCCACCGTACCGGCCGGCTCACTTACACCGGACAACGTATAAATGGAATACGGACTTTTCACACCGGAATTGAGCGAGAGTACCCGAACGCTCAAATTCATGTCGTTGTATTTGTCGGGAGTCGGAATTTTCAGGAATTCCTCCGTAATCTCTTTACTGAATTTCTGTTCGCTGTGCGTAACCAGAATACTGTAAATGGAACTGCGCCGATATTTCATGTCCTCCGAATCCAAATCAGCGGCGAAGGCCATATTTACCGTAGTCAACGCAAACAATAACAGTAGAATTATATATCGTGTTTTCATATTTCCCTCCTATTTTTAAAAATCCCACACTTCTGTCGGTATTAGATCAAACAACTGGAAACTGTTGCGTACGCCTGATGAATAAATCTGCAGGCTACGGTTTTCCGAATCGGTCAGTTTCATTTTCCCCTGTTTCTTCATTTCCGCATAGCAGGCTTTCGCCTCTTCCAAATTCAGGAACACATACGGTATCAGCAATTCGCCTTCCGGAGTCACACAGCCGATAGCCTCACGGACGGAACTGTCAAGCTGTCCGTTTTCATTTCTGACAGCCACTTCCGAATCTTTGGAAACGAACGCAACCTTGTCATCTCTGAAATAAGAAAAGATATTCTTATATCCGCCACCCAGCAGTTTCTGCTGCTTGATGTCGAAACATCCGTAACTGTCGTCCGGCAACTGTACCCATGCGTAATTAAGTACCGTCGTGTCGGCATCAAGCACCCGTTTCCATTTCATCGGTACCACCTGATTGCCTTTCAAGTCAATCATGCCCCACTGGTCATTGTTGCACACGCGTGCATAACCATGAAGAAATTGCGCTACGGCATCATACTTGAACGGAATGGCCACCTCACCGTCAAAGGTCAGGAATCCGCTCTTGCCGTTCTTCAAAGCGCCGACAACTCCGTCGGTAGGCAACAGCATGACGTCATATTCCAATGGTACGGAAAGATTCCACTGATAACTGTCGCGTTTAATCATTCCGTATTTTCCGGCACTCATCACAATAGCCTTGCCGTCATAGAAATCGGATATTTTCTCAAAAAGCGTAGAAGTAGCTGCGAATCCGGAGATTGAAATAAGCGACGACAAGCCGTTTCTCCGCACTTCCGCAAAATCATCGCAGAATATCGACAACAGATTGTCGAACTTTTCATCATTTTTCGCATTGAAAACCACCGGTTCCGACAGCAGTTCCTTTTGGTTGAGAATAGAATAGTAGGTCATTGTCATTTTGTTTTTGCCCACATTCGAAGCAACGAAGCTGATATAATTGACAGGCACTCCTACCATTTCATATTTTCCTTTTTCCAACATGACCTTCTTCTCAATCACATTGATGATTCCGGCATACGATCCGTCGTAATTGTCGCTTACCCAATAATAATAGTTGGGCAGCAAATCGTCAAATTCCGGAATTGTGGAAAACGGATAATACAGCGAATTGGCAGCACTGAATTCCGATGTGTAGGTCAGTCCCGACACACGATTCTTGTGTCCCAAAGAGACGAATGTACTCCTGTCGCGCGTATAATTCTCGTTTTTGGCATAAAAACCTTCGAAAGCTGCCAATTGGGAATAGAGATTGATGCGATAATCGTTGTCGACAAGCTTTGTGGCTACTGTATATTTCTTCACCAGTTCTACAACGGCCTCTTTTGATTCCGCGATATTTTCTACGATAGCAAGATTCTGACGACGAACCATTTCGTCAGTCATGAAAATTCCCAACGACTTGTATTCACAAGGAATCAATTCCTCGCCATGCACATTATACAGGCCATATTTTCCGCCCCAATTCTGGCGAAATGACAAATCTTTCGATTCCCAGTCCTTGAAATTGCCGCCTTTGTTGACCCAAAACAGGCCTTTTTTGTTCGGAGAGCCAACCGCAGCAAACTCGCAAGGAACAATCACCTGCGCCTGCAAGTTGATATAGCCATAGTCCTTTCCTTTACGGATATAGGCAATGTTCTGCGAGAATTGTCCGATTTCATCATAAACTATAGGAAGCACTTCCTTACCTGTGTTGTCGATATATCCCCACTTTGCGTTGACGAGTTCTCCGTCTTCATTCTTTCCGCCGACAGCTACACGGCAAATGCCGTTTCTCCAGTCTTCCATATAGGAATAACGGACAGCTATCACTTCCTTACCGTTCGGGTCAATATACCCCCATTTGTCCCCTTTCTTCACTTTCGCCTTTCCGTCGACGAACGGATGGGCTTCATTGTACTTGTACTTGATTGCGACCGAGCCGTCTGCATTCATATACCCGTATTTCCCCTTATCATTCTGTACGGGCATCAAATCCTGTGCATAGGCGCCGCCTGTGCAGCAGCATATAGCCGCTGCACATAATAGCATTAACCTAAAAAATTTCATCGTATTAATTTATTTTTATCTGAGCCACATCAAATTTGTTGTCGTCGGCTGCTGGCCGTTTCCGTAGGCAACACCCACAGCACGTGCCGCCTCAATCATAGCACGGCGCAACTCAATTTCATCCTTATACTTTTGCTTGTGTTCGAAGTCCCAGTTTTCTTTTACCACGGACTTGATTTCATTCATCAGTTTCTGTGCTTCGCCAATGCAGGAAGCTGCCGGGTCAATCTGGCGAAGATAGCCATAAGCGGCAACTGCCCCCTTTCGGTCAGGGTCGGCAGCCCATGCTCCCTGTGCTGCTGTCAGAAGCATACGGCCTTCATAGTCGATATACATCTGATATATATCCAGAGTCTTTTCTACGGCATCGCCGAAACCTTTCGAACATTCCGGTATGGAAGTGGCATACATCAGTGCTTCTTCATAGTTGCGCATCGAAGCCGCACGGTCGGCCTTCGCAAGGATTGCAGGATAGTTCTTGTCGTAATAGCTCACAATCTTGTCCTTGGCCGATTCCACGAATTGCGAAAACTCACGGTTGCGAGCGTTGAGTGTCGACAAAGCGTTGATATAGGCACGCTGTTCGCTTGCCCCTACACCCCGTAATTCGAACGAGCAAGTAGAATAAACAGACTGATTAATCAGGTCGCCCACATAGAGCGTCAGTTGCGTGTGCATGACAAAACCTTTCGGCGGTCCGGGCACGACATCCTTATAGTAGTCCGTAAACTTCCCCGTAACAAAGAACTGGCAGAAATCCGGTCCGGCTGCGATGCCGGTATTGGTCAACGCCCGTGTAAGGCGCGTCATCAACTGTTCGTTGATTTCATCAGGTATGGAATTGACCTGTTCCACCGGCAATGTCATCACGTTCACCTCACATTCAGCCGCAAAGACTGACGGAACCGACACACCTGCCAACAGCAAGGCACAAGCCATATTTCTTATCATTCTCATAACAAAACCGTTTTAATGTTACACTATTTTTCTCCGATAATCAAATCTGCCTGTCCCAAACCTTTTGTAATCACCTTCGATTGCAAATTGTAAGGAGCCTTACGCAGATATTGGCGCAGTTCCGTCACAAAGCGGCGGGTATCCATCGGCATGCCGTTGTCGCGGTAAAGCGGAATGCGCACCTGCTCGAAACGCATCACATTTTCAGTGGCATCCGTCAGGCTGTAGCGGTGCTGCACCGTGTTCATTGCCATCCATTCGTCGATAACGTCAATCAGTTCCATGCCGTCGTATTCATCCTCCAGTGTCATGCCTGAACCGTCGTCAAACACGCGGATATTCACATTCACTTCACGGCCGTTTGTCAGCAAATCGTCGAAATGCGCCTGAAGCTGAGCGATAAAGTTGTCCATATTTTCGAGCACAGCCTCCTCAATCAGCACCGGAACTTCGGCAGAGAACGAAGGAGCTCCCGTACCCTGTGCAGCAGCCACCTGCTTGTTGGTGTAGGCGTCAATACCCCGAAGCATGTATGTCACCGACTGTTTCGGACCAAGCGTATTGACCGTCCACGACAACTCGACAAGGATATCGGCCTTCGCACGGTTCAACAGTTTTTCGAGCGGAGTTTCTGCCAGTCCGGCTCCGGTAGTGCGGCTCACCGTCATGGCATCTTCAGCTGCATCCTGCTTCACCGAGCGGATAGTGGCGGCAAGATCCTTCAGCGGCAATCCGCGGTCGGCCATGAGTGCCCCTACTTTCGTAATGGCGTTCATCAGTTCCATGTCGTTCTGCACAGCCTTTTCATAGTCAGGTGTAGAAGTTTCCACACCCTGATATTCGTAAGTAGTCATATAGCCGTTTTCCGAGCACCACACATCTGCCGGAACGACCATGATTGTCGGCTTCTTCGCCTGTCCCATCAGCATGACAGGGAAAACAAGCAGCGCCGTCAATAGCATTGCATATTTCTTCATAACTTTCTTTCTAAGGTTTGATGATATTATCGTTGATTAATCGCTGGCGCAGTTCCGCACGCTTCACACGGACAACTACCCCATAGTTTTTCTGAGTGCCGCTTTCGCCCTTTATGCGTGAAGTGCGGTTTTCGTCCTCACTCGACACATATTTTTCATATTCGCCGCCATCGGCAAAAAAACGGTTGAAATAGAACTCATACTTTTCTCTCGCGTTCACTTCAAAAATCAGCGGCTTGTCGCTGCATCCGCCGTTACCGCCGCGGATACCTTTGAATATCACATCGTTGAGAGCATTCTTCTTGGCCTGTTCCACGGCATCGGCCTTGTCGCTGCCCGTGCCCCATGCACGCACCGTCACCGATCCGTCGAGCTCCGTACCCAGACACTGGGTTTCAAACGAATAGAACGAACCCTGGCTACTGATAGAAGTTGACTTGCGGCAGGAAGGAGCAAGTATCAACAGCAGAAGAGATAAAATCCAAAAACTGTATTTCATTGTCATTATGTTTTTAAAATTCATAACCTACACTTAACACAACGAACGACTGGAAACGGTTCTCATTCCAAGGGTCCTTCATGCTTTGTCCCAAATAGGACAAGCCCAAAAGAAACGACGAACGCTTGAAATCGCCGAAACGCGCTCCGATAGTAGGACGGACCATCACACCGTCGTCAACCACACCGCCGACCGACAATGAGTAGTAAGGCACCACCTTCCGCTCATACGACGGAATAATGTTGCCGCGCACATTGGCATAAATCGGGAAAACGATGTCGGCATCACGGTAGCGGATGTTCTCGCCGTTGATGTAATAGCGCACACCGGCACCGACACCCACTTTCACATACTCGTTGAAACGGTAGCCCACAGTAGCGTCAAGTTCCGTCACCGGACTGTTGGAACGCTTCGAACCCACATTGGTGGAAATACCGCCATAAAGGTCAAAACCGAACCAGAAACCGCGGTCATATTCATAATAGCGGTTAAAGGTGCGTTTTCCCTCCTTGAGCGAAGCCGCTGGATTGTTGGTCACCACTTTGTTGACCTCCGTAGTACGATATACGTATTCAGTACCGTCGGCCGTAGTCACGGTAATTTTCTGTCCGTCAGCTCCGGTAGTCACCGTACCGTAAATCACACTACCGTTATTCAGCAGCACATAGCCGCTCTTGCTGTCCTGAGCGATTGCCCCCAGCCATATAGCCAGGAATGCAACCATTGCAACCAACCGTTTCATCAGAATCCGTTTGTTAAACCTTTCACTACACCGGCAGCCTGCAAATCCTTCAACAGCATATCCTTGTTGACCGTTACTACTGCCCCTACTTTATATTTCTTTTTAGCTATTTTCAGCACTTCACGATTGCCGCCTACCATTGTGGCATAAGCCTTATAGGAACCGCCGTCGGAAAAGAAATCCTTGAAGAAATCCGCATGTTGCTGCTCCACAATCGGAGAACCGGCCAACGGACGCTGACTCTGCCTCAATTCCTTGTTGGAAAATCCACGGAAAAGCACACCATGGACGGCACACTTCATCAATTCTTCGTCACCCGGATTGTTTTTGGAAGAAAGCACCCATACTTTGACCAGATAAGTACCCTGCATTCCTGTTCCGGCACCCTCAATTTCGTAAGAAAGGGCATCGCCCGAAGAACCCTTTGCCTCTGCCTGCACCAGGCCGAACAGCAAAGCCATCAGAATAAATAAAATTTGTTTTTTCATATATGATTAATTTAATACTACTATAATCCATATCTCTCATTACAAAAATAGCGAATTATTTGAAACACCAGCAACACCCATCGCATTAAATTGCAACTATATAGTCAATTATATTCCAATTTATGTGAGAAATTTGCAACTATTTCTACAAAATTTATTCTTCAAAGTGCCGTTCCGACAACATTTGCCGGAGGAAATTGCCGATATTCCGCGAAAAATTGCGATATTCGCAGAAATTTTCAAAAAAAACAGAACTCAATGATTACTCAAGACCAACTAAAAGAGACAGAAGAACGCAAGCTGGCGTTGAGGAGGTATCTTTGACATCGACAATAAGAAAGTAGAAGTCGAAGAAGAAGAACTGCGCACCCATGTGCCTAATTTCTGGGACGACCAGAAAGCGGCCGAAAAGCAGATGCGCAAAGTGAAGGAACTTCACTATTGGATTGACAGCTATGAAGAAATAGCGAAAATGGTCGACGAACTCACACTGGGCTTTGATTTCGTAAAAGAAGGGCTGCTCACGGAAGAGGAACTCGACGAAATGTATAAACATCTCATCGAAACATTTGAAAATGTCGAATTGCGCAACATGCTGCGCCGTGAGGAAGACAAACTGGGAGCCGTGCTGAAAATCAACTCCGGAGCCGGAGGAACAGAAAGCCAGGACTGGTCGTCGATGCTCATGCGCATGTACCTGCGCTGGTGTGAAAACCACGGCTACAAAACGTCGATTGTCCACATGGTGGAAGGTGACGAAGCCGGCATCAAGTCAGTGACGATTCAAGTGGAAGGCGATTTGGCATACGGCTATCTGAAAAGCGAAAACGGTGTCCACCGTCTGGTACGCGTTTCGCCGTTCAACGCTCAGGGTAAACGAATGACGTCGTTCGCATCAGTGTTTGTCACTCCGCTTGTCGACGATACGATTGAGGTGACCATCAACCCTGCCGACATTTCCTGGGACACATTCCGAAGCGGTGGTGCCGGCGGACAGAATGTGAACAAGGTGGAAACGGGCGTACGCCTGCGCTACAACTATAAGGACCCCGATACCGGTGAAGTGCGCGAAATCCTTATTGAAAACACGGAAACGCGCTCACAGCTCGACAACCGCGAGAATGCTCTCCGCCTGTTGCGCTCACAACTCTACGACATGGAGTTGCAACGCCGCATGGCAGAACAGCAGAAAATCGAGGCCGGCAAAAAGAAAATCGAATGGGGCTCGCAGATTCGTAGCTACGTATTCGATGACCGCCGCGTGAAAGACCACCGCACGGGATTCCAGACATCGGACGTAAACGGTGTGATGGACGGAAATATCGACGGATTCATCAAGGCTTACCTGATGGAATTCGCACAGGAAAACTGATAAAGTCCGACTGACGGACTTTTCAGCCATAATGTTAGGACTGCATATTCTTAAGGAGGAAAATATGCAGTCCTACTTTTTTATATACCTGAAAAGCCAGATGAATTTGTAACAGCATTGTAACAACAATGCAATATTGCTGTTACAACAAAGTAGGTATTTTGCGGCAAAATTATTTGATACGGATATGAACAAACGACTGCTGACTATCTGCTCTGTGCTATTGCTTGCAATTGCCGCTTTCGCCTCCAACCGTCAGGAACGTCCGAAACTGGTTGTGGGCATAGTTGTCGACCAAATGCGCTGGGACTATCTCTACCGCTATTACGACCGTTTCGGAGAAGACGGATTCAAGCGGCTGATGAATAACGGTTTCAACTGCGAAAACGTAATGCTCAACTACATTCCGACAGTAACAGCAATCGGACATACATCCATCTACACAGGCTCCGTTCCTTCTATTCACGGCATTGCCGGGAACGACTTCTACTTGAACGGAAAAAAGGCCTACTGTACCGCCGATTCAACAGTAAGCACCGTTGGTTCGGATTCGAAAAACGGAAAAATGTCGCCACACAACCTGCTGGCAACCACTATCGGCGACGAACTGAAACTCGCCACCAATTTCCGCTCCAAAGTCATAGGCATTTCCATCAAGGACCGTGCCGCCATTCTTCCGGCCGGACATGCCGCCGATGCCGCCTACTGGTTTGACCCGACAAACGGGCATTTCATCACCAGCACCTACTACAACGACAAATTGCCGGAATGGGTGGAAGAATTCAACGACAGAAATCTGCCTGAAAAATACCTGAAACAAGACTGGAACACGCTCTATCCCATCGAAACCTATACGGCATCTTCCGCCGACAACAATGATTTTGAACAGCCTTTCTCTGGCAACGACGCACCGACAATGCCGGTACGCACTTCAAAACTCTATAAAACGAAAGGATACGGGCTTATCAGCAACACGCCTTACGGCAACTCGCTGATGTTCGACCTTGCAGAAGCCGCCATTAAAGGCGAAAAATTGGGACAACGCAACGAAACTGACTTCCTTGCCATCAGCCTCTCGTCGACCGACTATGTTGGACACCAGTTCGGAACCTACGCCGTCGAAACGGAAGACACCTATTTGCGACTTGACCGGGATTTGGCAAAATTCCTGAATTTGCTGGATGCAACCGTTGGCAAGGATAACTACATGATATTCCTTACAGCCGACCATGCTGCCGCACATAACTTCACCTTCTTGAAGGCACATAAGATTCCTGCCGGAGGTTGGGAAACGGAAAACGTGGCCGCCGAACTGAACAAACGCTTGTCAGCTACATTCGGGACCGACGAAAAACCGGTCAAAGACGTTTTGAACTATCAGGTATTCCTCGATGAAGATGCCATAAAGCGCGCCAAACTTTCACGCGAGGCCGTCATACAAACCATCATCGAACAACTACTCGAAAATGAAGCCGTAGCCTATGCCGTAGAAATGGAGAAAGCTGCCGTGGCAGCCGTTCCCGAAAAGGTGAAACAACGCATCATCAACGGCTACAACAACAAACGCAGCGGCGACATTCAAATCATCATGCAACCCAACTGGTACGAGATATACAATCATTCCATTAAGAAGAACACACAGGGCACGACACACGGAGTATGGCATCCGTATGATTCCCACATTCCTCTTATTTTCATGGGCAGCAACATCCCTACAGGCAAGACGCACCAACAAGTCAACATCACGGACATCGCTGCCACAGTATGTGCCATACTCCAGATACAGATGCCAAATGGATGTATTGGTAACCCCATAGAGGCCATTATGGATTAGTGTATCCTAAATTTTCCATTGAATAGATTCTTTAATTGGAAAGCATTGCCTGAGGTAGGTAGTGCTTTTTTATTTGATTTTTTTAATATATTCGAAATAATCCTCAAAATCGTTAGCTATTTTATAATCATCCAAATCATACACCTTCATTACGGCAGAACAATCCTTATTTAATAATACCAACAATTGCCCCATAACGACTTGTCCAGCATTATTCTTTGCCCGATAAACATGATAAACTTTGAATCCAATAAACTCCGGTTCTTTTTTAAATTGCGATTGCAGATACCCGTCAATTTCTTTTATTTCTTCTTTTATTTCTTTTATACGGTCAGCTGCTTCGGTATATTCTTCTTTTGCCTCCTTGTAATAGTATAAACTTGGATCATATTCGAACATCCCCATATTTCTTTCAGCCATTGAAAGTTCCAATTCATTAGACGATATTTCATCCTCTAATTCTTTCATTTTTTTCACTTCGCCCACATTTCCAAAGTCATCATAAGGCGCAAATGCACTATCCATTTTTAAATCGGCTGATTCATACGAATCTGGGATATACAAATATTTTTTCACTTCATTTTCAACCAGTTCTGCAGCTTTTTCTTCTGGCGATTTACTACAAGCGATAAACATAAAACCCAATGTAAGGCTTAATAAAATTAGTTTTTTCATGATTATTCCTTTCTGCCACAGTTTCTCATGGCTATTAAAATATATTTATAATTGATACAATAAAATCACACACTTTGACAAATACAGCAAAAGGCGAAAGCAAAAAATCAAACTTGTTTGAGGTTTATGCTAAGCCGCATTCTATATTCTACAAATATAGTGATTTATTGCATAATATACAAATTCCGCATCTTAATCATTTAATGAATTAACGCATTACTACTATTTCAACCGTGCTTGCGCCGGCATTGGGGACATTCGCCCTTTATGACAAATGAAACCGAATGCGCCGTGAAGCCTTCAGGCAAAGCAAAGTCGGGCAATGGCAGGCTCTCCATGCAAAACGACTGCCGGCACGACTCGCAGTAAAAATGGATATGAGCATCCGAAAGGTTGCAAGCTCCCTCACTGGTACACGGCTCATAGTTCAGCACTCCGCGTCCGTCCTCAAATGCATGCACAATATCGTGTTCCAGAAACAATGTCAGCACCCGAAAGATGCTCGATTTGTCCACTGTCAACAGCACATCTTCCAAATCCGAAATACTCATCGGCTTTCCGGCATCCTTCAATGCCTTCAACACAAGAATTCTGTTCGCCGTTGGCTTTACCTTTTTCCGTTCCAGCCAAGCCTCAACTGTCGAAAGTTCCATAAGTAGTCTTTTTGTTGCAAATTTATAAAAAAGCCATACATAAACCGACCGTCGGCCATTTTTTGCAAATTAGTTGCATTTAAAACTTACTATTGGAAAAAATAAAGACACGGAAAGCACATCCTTTACACTTTTAAATAAAGCCAAAAGCACCTTCATCCCTAAGTTGAAAATGCAACCATATCAATCAAAATAAGTATCCTATTTATTTCTATTAATTCCCTTTCAATTTTCCCAAACGCATTACTATTGAAGTCTGACTCCGCCCCATTTTCATGGAGATATATTTAACACTCCTTCCTTCTGTATGCAATTTCAACAAATACTCGTCTGCTTTTTTAGTCCATCTCTTATTCGCATTCGGATGTTTTGCATAACTTTCTTCCGAGACCTTTTCCGGATGTAAGAATTCATCTACAAAAACAGAAGGGAAACGCCGATCATACAACACAAAAGTTTTAATTTTTGCTCTTGTTATAGCGACATAAAACAATCGACGTTCCTCACCATAAGGGAACTGATCACTGTCAGTCAAAACATAATTCAAGACAGGATCGTCACTAACACGAGAAGGAAATCCATAAATATCTTTATTACATTGCAATATTAACACATAATCAGCCTCCAATCCTTTAGATTTATGAACGGTTAAAAATTCGATTTTCCTACCTGATATATAATAAAAAAATCTACTACCTTCCTTCACAGATTTGAAACGAAAAGAAAGATAATAGTCATCAAATGAATATCTTCCTAATAGAAATATGGAGTTGTTGCCTGGTAATGAAGACACAATTTTCTCAATAACATTACAATATTCAGAACGGTCATACGCACAAAATTCCAAATCTGTTTTAACAGAATTGCTAAACGGACGAATGTTTTTCTTAATCTGAGCTTTATTTCTTTGTATGAAACGAGAAGACAAAGAAATCAAAGGTTCTCCAAAACGATAAGTCGTTTCTATTTTATTTATTTCCGTATAGCCAAAGAATTCTGGGAACTGACTGAATAACACCATATCACTTCCCGAAAAACGATAAATAGACTGCCAATCATCACCAACACAATATAATTTTGCGGGAGTATTTCCCTGCCGCAACGCTTTCAAAAAATTATACCTGTCTACTGAAATATCCTGAAATTCATCGACAATAATATAATCATATTCAACAACGGAAGAACTTCGACATATTTCAGTTGCATGAAGTATTACATCTGTAAAATCAAGACATCCCATCATATGCAATTCTTTTTCATAACGATTATACATAGGCTGAAATATATTTCGGATAATAAATTCACCCCGTTGGTCATCATCAATCCTACTTAAAACATTCGAGATTGTTCTACCGCTTGATTTTATTAATGTGACAAATGTAACAATTAACCGAATGAAAGCTTTCTCTTGTTTACTTCCTTTCGGCAACACCATATCATATAGTTCGTCTTCAGATTTTTCTTTAATTTCTACACCATTTTCCTTTAACATTTCCTTCAGCTTTTGTTTCATATCGTAATGTTGAAAATCTGCACTACACGTTACCAACAAACGAGTACCATATTTTTCATGAGCGGCTTTTTTCCAAGTAATTCCATCAGCATACCTCTCGTTTGCCTCTTTATATGTTATATTTTTATCTTCAGCAAACCACAGCGGAACAAGTCCATGTTCGTCTATACCAAAATGCTCTAAATAAAGTCTCTTTTCGATACCACAACAATCATAATAAATTGAAAAATCCGGTTTATATTGAGCATGCATTTCATCAGCAAGAGGATATTCGTATGGTTCTTCATAACGAAACTTGACACCTAAAGCTGATAATATCGAACAAATTCTCAATTCCTGTTCACTACGAACGTACACAGTATTTCCATCCATATCAGGGAAAAGAGACTTTAACTGCAAATTCTTCATTTCTGATAATTGTGTCAGCCTTTCCGACTTCTTTTGCTCCCATTCAGTTTCCACAAACTGATAGTCCATAAAATAAGATACCACATTCTTTTTAAATGTCGGTTCTTCTATCATCCATTGAAAAATACGGACAAAAAGAGAGTCTGTATTCTCACAAATTGAAGGCTTCTTCCCAGTATACTTAGCAATAATATCAATTGCTAATTTATGGAATGTATACCCTCTTAATCCTTGAATATTTACACGTTCTGTCAATTCTGCTGCCGCCTTATTAGTATAACTTATCAACAAAATCTTTTCCGGACAGACATGCTTTATTTCTATTAAATACTTGACTTTTCCCACAATAGAAGAAGTTTTGCCACTACCTGCACTACTGACGACCAGGCAATTATCTTCTTCAGATACAATAGAACGACGTTGTTGACTATCTAACGGATATTTCAAACACGTATCAAAAAAATAGCAATACTGTTTCAATTGTTGTTGAGCAAATCCATCATTATGTTGAACAACTTGCAGATGTAATCCTCTACAATTTCTCATAAAATCAGATATTACAGTCGGCACTCTTAACTTAAATCTTTCAAATTGCCGAGAAATGTTCTCAACTTCCAACCATAATATCCTATAATGCTCCATAAACATATTTTCCATGCTAGCTGTTATAAATTTTCCTTCAAACAATCTTTCCAAATTCATAAAAATATTAGCATAAGAATTATTGAAATATGGACAATTTTTATTCAGTTTCTCCACAATACTATTCACTTGTTTGCGCATATGCAAATAAAAAAATGCAACTCCGCAAACGATCAATAGCAACACTATCAGGAATATAATCATTTTAATTCTTTTTTATTCAACTAAAGCGACAAACTTGAACGACCCAATAAACCTTTTTAATTCCCTAAAATCGGAATAATCATCCTATTGGGCTCCTCCATCGACCACTGCACTTGCCAGGTTCTTCCATCATTGCGGTCAAGAAGGATAAACGTATAAATGTTGTCTGTCGGAGTCAGACTAAAACGTCCCTCATAAGTTTTCTGCGTTCCGGTGACCAGCGAAACGCCATTCAACGGCACTTCAAACCGATTGTCTCCGCTTACATCATATTGAACTTGCCATATTTTGCCATTACGCGTATCCAATTTGAGGAATGTCCACATGTTTCTTGTAGGATACAGTTCAAAATTTTGTGGCATCAGAACCGTCTGATCAACGACATTCTTTTCATTCACTTTTTTGCTTTCCGAACAGGCGACGAGAAACAGGCAACTAAAAAGAAAAAGATAATAGATTTTTTTCATAGTACTTAAAGTTTATGGTATCAACACTATTCTACAAATTTAGCCATAAATAAACGAATCGCCAACATTTGAAACTGAATAAAAATCAATCACCCACAAAAAAGGCGACAACTTTTTTCCATGCTTTCATTTTCAGGCGATTTTCAGTAAGTTTGCGAAAAAATTTCCTTATGGACGAACTATTCTATTCAGCGGTTGATTTGCTAAAACAATTGATAGCCACACCATCGGTGAGCCGCGACGAAACAGGTGCCGCTGACGTGATTGAAAAATTCATGCACGACAACGGTTGCCTGCCCGAGCGCAGCGGCAACAACGTGTGGTGCAAGTCGGCCGACTTTTCGCCGACAAAGCCTACCCTTCTGCTCAACTCCCACATCGACACCGTAAAACCGGTAGCCGGATGGACGTACGACCCTTTCCAGCCGACAGAGGATGAAGAAGGACGGCTCTACGGATTGGGAAGCAACGACGCGGGAGCTTCGGTGGTCAGCCTGTTGGCAAGTTTCTTGTGGCTTACACAACGGCCTCAACCCTACAACCTGATTTTCCTGGCTTCGTGCGAAGAGGAAGTGAGCGGACGCAACGGCATCGAATCCGTGCTGCCCATGCTTCCGCCTATCACAGTAGCAATTGTGGGCGAACCTACGGGCATGAATCCTGCCGTTGCCGAAAAAGGCCTCATGGTGCTCGATGGAGAAATAACCGGAGTATCGGGTCATGCCGCACGCAACGAGGGAGTAAACGCCATCTACAAGGCCGTACAGGCTGTAGAAACACTGCGGACACTCTCACTGCCCAAGGTGTCAGCCTATTTGGGACCGGTGAAAATCAGCGTCACACAAATCAACGCCGGAACACAGCACAACGTCGTGCCCGACCTCTGCAAAATCGTAGTCGATGTCCGCACCACGGATGCCTACACCAACGAGGAAACACTGGAACTGATTCGCAATGCCGTGCCCGACTGCACGCTGACTCCGCGCAGCACACGCCTGCGCCCGTCATCGATAGCCGCAAATCACCCGATTGTGCAACGGCTTGTATTTGCGGGTAAAACTCCGTTCGGCTCTCCCACGCTGAGCGACCAGGCTCTGATGCCGTTCCCTTCCGTGAAAATCGGCCCGGGCGACTCAGCCCGCTCGCATACGGCCAATGAGTACATCCGTCTGGAAGAAATCCGCGAAGCCATTCAACTCTACACAACGACACTCCATCAACTCAACATTGTTTAATACGCAAAACAAAATGCCAACCAACCAATATTTAGCCTCTAAGCCCCGATACGAAATTCTTGACGGTCTCCGCGGCGTTGCTGCACTTACCGTCATCATTTTCCACCTGTTTGAAACCTATTCCAAAGGTCCGGTTTTCCAGATTGTCAACCATGGCTACCTTGCCGTCGACTTCTTTTTTGTCCTTTCCGGATTTGTGGTAGGCTATGCCTATGACGACCGCTGGGACAAAATGTCAATCGGCGGTTTCTTCAAACGCCGTCTGATTCGTCTCCATCCGATGGTGGTGGTCAGCACACTCATCGGCGCATCCTTTTTCTATCTTCAGGATTGCGATGCGTTTTCCAACATATCCCAGACCGGCGCAGGAAAATTCCTGCTCTGCATCCTTTTGGGCGTTCTGATGATTCCCGCCGGTAAAAATCTGGATATCAGAGGTTGGGGAGAAACAAACGGATTCAACGGACCGAACTGGACATTGACTTATGAATACGTAGCCTACATTCTCTATGCTTTCTTTTTCCGCCACCTCGGAAAAGTGAGCTTGGCAATATTGGTCGGCCTCTGCGCTATATTGACTCTGAACCTGACACTGAACTGGGACATTTTCGGACTTTGGGCAGACCGTACGGCACAAGCCTATACGGTCATCGGCGGTTGGAGTCTTACAGCTCCGCAAATTCTCATCGGATTCACCCGCCTGCTTTATCCGTTCCTTTGCGGACTGTTGTTGTCGCGAATAGGGAAATACATCACCGTGAAAGGCGGTTTCTGGTGGTGCTCCCTGCTTCTACTGGTTGTTCTGTGCACACCCTACATGGGCGACAGCATCAACATTCGCGACGGCATCTATAATGCGGCGTGCATCCTGTTCATTTTCCCGCTGATGGTAATGATTGGAGCAGGAAGCCGTATTTCCGGAAAATTCAGCACAAAGGTCTGCAAGTTCCTCGGTGATATCTCCTACCCTGTCTACATCGTCCACTATCCGTTCATCTATTTGCAGGTGGCTTGGGTGCGCCATAATCCCGAAGCGCCGCTCTATCAGCACATATGTGTAGGCGCCAGTGTATTCTTTTTCTCCGTTCTTCTTGCCTATTCACTGTTGAAATCATACGACGAACCTGTCCGCGAATGGCTCAAGAACAAACTTTTCAAAACTGTCAAACAAACGGAAAAACGATGAAAACTCTGATAACCCTCTGCCTGCTTCTGTGTCTGTCGGCACCACACGTTCAGGCACAACTCGTCACGGGTGCCGATTTCAGTTGGCTGACGGAACAGGAAGCCGAAGGCATCACTTTCAGCGACAGCAACGGCAACAGCCGCGACTGCGTGCAACTGCTTAAAGAAAACGGCATCAATGCGGCGCGGTTTCGCGTTTGGGTTAACCCGACGGACAATTGGTGCAACGCTGACGATGTAACGGAAAAGGCACGACGGGCCAGCCGGGAAGGAATGAAAATAATGATTGACTTCCACTACAGCGACTCATGGGCGGACCCGTCAAAACAATTCACACCGGAGGCGTGGACAGATTATGACATCCATGACCTATGCACGGCTGTCTACAACCATACGCGCGACGTACTCGGCCAACTGAAAGCCGATGGAATCGCCGTCGACTGGGTTCAAGTGGGCAACGAAACCCGTGGCGGCATGCTCTATCCGTTGGGTAAAATTGAGAACGGCGAAAATTTTGCATGGCTGGTCAATTCGGGCCACGATGCGGTAAAGTCGGTGTTTCCCGATGCCAAAGTAATTGTGCATGTCGACAACGGTTGGGATGCCGGACTCTTTGACTATGTTTTCGACTATCTCACGGAACATCAGGCTCGCTACGACCTGATTGGAATGTCGCTCTATCCGGTCAATACTTACGACAGCCAGTCGGCCGACTATTTCCGCACGTCACAATGGAAGGGAAAAGCCGACCTGTGCCTGCAAAACATTCGCCGCGTGGCTGAAAAATACGGTAAAAACGCCATCATCTGCGAAACCGGCGTACCTAATACCTACACTACCGAAACACTTGCCAACAGCCAGACATGGGAGCAACGGTGCAGCGACGATGCTTTCGACTACTACACTTACATGCTGGCAGAACTCGCCCGCACTCCTCAATGCGAGGGCATTTTCTATTGGGAGCCGCAATGCTACGGCAACTGGAAGGCGTACCCGATGGGAGCGTTCATGAGCGACGGCTCGCCCAACGGCATTTTCGATGCCCTCCGCAACTTCCACGACCAGTCGGGCATACGGCAGATTTCAACCGAACCAGACTACCGCCTCTGCCTGTCAGGGAAAAAGCTCTGCATTATAGGAAAAACCGCGGTAACGTCGGTGACTGTCTATGCTCTGTCGGGCACCCCCCTGCTTCAAACCCGTCCTGACACCTGCGAATGCAGCCTTGACCTTTCGCCTTTTTCCGCCGGACTTTATCTGCTGACGGTGAGCACCCCCTCCCGCACATTCTGCCAACTGCTGGCAATATAGGCTGACAACAAGGCAGCACTATCTATTTTCAGAAAAGATGGCAAAACGAATATAGAGTATATTATTGCTTTTTTGTTATATAATTTTCCAATTACATTATTGGATTTACTATCTTTGCAAAAAATAGGGAAACGACCCGGAATGAAAATCCGACAAGTTTGGCTTTCCGATTTCGGCTTTCACTATCTTTAAATAAGATAGGATGCGGTTCGGGATAAAAAATATCTGAAACAAGTTTCGATATTTTGTTCTCCTCTCACCTTGCACTATCTTTACACGAGACATGCAACTATGCGGAACAAACCCATTACGGAATGTCCGCCATTTTCAATCAAACGATTATTCAAAAAATTATGGAAAAAATCATATTGACAGGCGACCGTCCTACCGGCAAACTTCACCTCGGACACTACGTCGGCTCTCTGCGCCGCCGTGTGGAACTTCAGAACTCAGGCGAATTCGACAAGATTTATGTCATGATTGCCGATGCACAGGCTTTGACCGACAACGCCGACAATCCTGAAAAAATCCGCCAGAACATTATCGAGGTAGCCCTCGACTATCTTTCTGCCGGACTTGATCCGGAAAAGACTACGATTTTCATACAGTCGCAAGTTCCTGAACTCTGCGAGCTGGCGTTCTACTATATGAACCTCGTGACCGTTTCACGCGTTCAGCGCAACCCGACCGTAAAAACGGAAATCAAGATGCGCAACTTCGAAACGAGCATCCCCGTAGGTTTCTTCTGCTATCCTGTCAGCCAGGCTTCCGACATCACTGCCTTCCGCGCTACAACCGTACCGGCCGGCGAAGACCAGGAACCGATGATTGAGCTGACACGCGAAATCGTAGGCCGATTCAACAACATCTACGGCAAAACGCTTGTCGAACCGGAAATCCTCCTGCCCGACAATGCTGCCTGCATGCGCCTTCCGGGTATCGACGGCAAGGCAAAGATGAGCAAATCGCTCGGCAACTGCATTTACCTTTCCGATACGGCAAAGGAAGTGGCAAAGAAAGTAAAGAGCATGTACACCGACCCGCTCCACCTCAACGTAAGCGACCCGGGACACCTCGAAGGCAACTGCCCGTTCATCTATCTTGACGCATTCTGCAAGGACGAGCACTTTGCAAAATACAACCCGGAATACAAGAACCTTCAGGAAATGAAGGACCACTACACCCGTGGTGGTCTGGGCGACGGCACAGTAAAGAAATTCCTCATCAACATCCTTGAAGAAACGCTCGCACCGATTCGCGAACGCCGTCAGGAATGGGAAAAGGATATTCCTGGCGTATTCGATATCTTAAGACGTGGTAGCGAAGAAGCTCGCCGTGTGGCAGCCGCTACGCTCGAGGACGTACGTCGCGCCATGCGCATCAACTATTTCGAAGATGCCGACCTCATTGCCGAACAGGCCAAGAAATATCAGAAATAAGGGAACAATCCCCATCCATACACATCCGTCGCCGGTATGCGCCCAGCCGCACACCGGCGACGCTATTTTTCCTATCAGATTACAGCTAAAGAAATGGCTAAAAATCCAAGAGCCGATATACCTTTTTGTCGGCCTCCGTGTGATACTGGTAGTGCCACCACTCATTCGGCAGAGGATACATCCCTACACGCTCCATCAGCCCATACAGAAACTGCCGGTTAGCATAGGCTTCTGTCGACAATCGGCCGCTTTCTAAAAATGCCTTGTCACAATCCGTATGTGCCAAATCGCCGAAAAAATCATACGGTGTACCCATATCCAGCGGTTTTCCATTCTCAATTATAGTCAAATCAACAGCCATGCCATAATTATGGAAACCGGCCAAATCATTAGGATTAGCTATATATGGCTCCATCGGTGTGCCGGCCACACTGTCGAACATCAGTTTTTGAATGCTCAACGGACGTGCCGCATCATAGATGACAATCGAACATTCGGGAAACTCAGCCTTCAGCAACCGCTGTGCCGCAGCGATCTTTTCTGCCACCTCGGGCAGCAGATAGGCTTCATGCAAATCGCCATACATGTTCTGATGCATAAAATTATCAGTAGATGCATATTTCAAATCTACCAAAACCGAAGGTTCAACTGAACGAATGTTCACCAATCCATAGGCTTCAAACTTTCTATTCAAATTGTCCATCATAACAATCCATAATATAAATGTTTGTTGTAAAGATACGAATTTTACAAATGCACATGCTGCCTGTACAATCATTGCAAAAGCTCCTAACATGTTAAAAAAGACTAACGTTTAACTTTTCTCAATTATTATTTCCTATTACTCAGGCGATTCTGTATCTTTGAAAAAGGAAGTATATCCACATTAACACAAACTCTATTAACATACTATATTATGGGTCAGGATAATATAAAAAAGGACTACCAACTTTTGCTAAAAAAACTCATACGGGAAAAACTTTCACGACTAGGGTTTATTGTTCTTATCATCGGTATTGTTTCTTTCGGAGCATATCTATGGTTTGGAACAAAAGGCGAGGAATATGAAGTGATGAAAGAACTTGCGCTCTCTCTGATAGGTTCAAGTGTTTCAGTGCTGCTTATCGACATCTTGCTCTCGAATTTCCTGCGTGAAGAGACCAATCGGGAACTTTCCGACATCTGCAAAAGCCTCTACGACGACTCCGACCCGATGCTCAGCGACTTCAATCAGAAGCGTTTGGAAAATGTTGTAAAAAACTCTCTGGCGAATGTGGCAGGCGGCCCCTATACCGACAATGTATTGCTACCTATCATCCGCCGCTTCACGCGCAGCGTAGGTTTCCGTTCCAATTTCAACTATCAGGTCACCATGCGCATGAGCAGCAAATCTTTTCCTAAAGCCACGATGCCTATTATCAATCAGAAACTGCACTACCAGAAACACGTATTTACCCCTCTTGACATCGAATACAAACTGGTATGCGTTTTCTCTTTCGGCGACCCATTCAAAGTTGACATGAAAGCTGACGAAATTGCCTTTTTCTGTGAGGAAATTCCGTACCCAATCGAAGAACTGCTACGTCAGGCAGACATCAAATGCCGGGATGACTTGAATTGGGATGAAGCCATCGTAAAGGCATTCCGCCTGAGACTGTCTATCGGTAACCATACAAACGTAAATGTCTCTACAGAAATCATCCGGAACAATGGTTCCATTTCGGCCATCAAAATCAGCTCGCCCATTCCCGACGATGCATGGTGCAATTCGGAATTTGAAAAATTCCGGAATTTCAAGGCACAGATAGACTGCTGCTATCCTACACGGCAAAACTTCTTTTACTGGAAATTTGCCGAACCCATTTTCAAACTCTCGAAAGGCTCGGCTACACGTTTTTCATTCTCTTTCGACGAGTCGTACCCCGTCAATCTCAACGACGTGCACTGGGTCAGCTATTTCTCGGAAACTCGCAAGGACCAACAGAATCAGGATATGGAGAAAGAAAGCGATTCCAACAGAATCTCTTTCTTCGACCGCACACTTGAATTTGACTCCGACGACACTCATTTCCCCGAATCCGGAATTTACATCCATTGGGGAAAATCCTGAATAACACCAAACAAGAAATTCCTGATTGGAATTATTATTGACACACATAGACAAATATAGATAAATCAGGGAATGGCATTGATTTTCAACGGAAAGATTTCCGGCAAATTCCGGAAATCGGTAAATTAGCATCAGTCAATATCCGCAACACCAAATCTATGTCATATGAAAAAGCTATTTAATTTATTTCTCATCGCCATTTTTCTGAACTGTGCCGGCTCTGCCGATGCGCAGTTTCTTAAGAAATTAGGGAATGAACTGAAAAAGGCTGCCACGGAAACACTCAAAGAAGCCACGAAAACCGACACGCCCCAACAAAAGCAGGTTAACACACAGGCTCAAAAAACGACTTCCGCTGCACAGCCTTCACAACCGGCAGGACCAAGCATGCTTACTTGGAACGAAAAGTCGTTCAACGTACCACGTATCACGCCAGAAACAAAACTGATCAATGTACCGGAATTTTGTGAAATCTCCGCTGTCCACAACGGAGTGTTTTCAGTTTACGACACCGACCGCATGCTCTATGCCTTCTACCTGAAAGACGGACGGAAACTGTTCGACTACAGGTGGCGGAGTGTTGACAATTCTTTCACCGTACCCAGCTTCGACAGCGGCGCATGCGTGGTGCGCTCTACCCAAAAGCGCGGCACATCCTATCCGCTCTGCATTCTCTATAAAAACGGTCATGTCAAGGAACTTGGAAAACAATATGTATTTTCAACCCAATTCGTTGACGGACTGGCACGTATGCAGAAAAAGAATGCCGACATGTCAACCGTATGGGTGTATGTCAACACAGAGGGTAAAGAAGTTTTCCCACAACTGAACTCTTCCACCCATTCCACCTTTATCACCGAAAAGAATCCTATTGCACCGCTTTCCGAAGGCTTACGTGCCCACTACGACAACAAGTTAAAGAAATGGGGCTATATTGACGAAAAAGGCAACATCGTCATCCAACCGCAATTCGAACGGGCCCGTCCGTTCAGCGAAGGCATGGCAGCAGTAGCCAACGAAAAATTCAACCCCACATGGGGATTCATCAATACCAAAGGGTATATGGTGCTGAAACCCGCCTACAAGGGACGTGTCAGCGATTTCAACAGCGGCTACTGCTGCTGGCGGGACGAAGACCACGGTGTGGACCGCTTTATCGACAAGACCGGAAATGCCGTCAAAAGCTACCCTTCGGCTACGCCTTTTGAAAACGGATATGCTTTCGTTTACAAGCAAGGCTGGGACGAGGACAACTATCTGACCGTCGTCGACCAGCGGTTTCGGGAAGTGGGACAGACACCCAAATTCTATATTGACAAGAATGACCTTACACCCGACGGCATCCTGTGGGGTGAAGCCGGTGTGGCTTCGATAGGTAACGGCGGCGACCCCTATGTAATAATGCCCGATGGCAACATACCTATCCGTTTGTGGAGTCTTGACTATAACCGTCGTGCTCACGGCAGCATCGGAGAGTTTACGTCCGACTATATGGCGTTGGTAGAATCGTACGACAAGAACGATAATCCACAGTACGGATTCATCGACCCATTGGCACAATACGTTCTATTCTTTAAAAAGCAATCATCGTTTTCTCCATCCACTACGGTCACAGTTCCAAAAGAATTGGAGCTTGCCTATGTTTCGCGTGACACTACCGTTATCGATTCCGTGTTACAGGCAACCAACATTGCAGATGTCGACATCCAATGGCTCATCCGTAACAACATCATCCGTGAATACCTGTTTTTCTTCCCACCTGTCGACGGAAGTCCCGGACCCAATATTCCTCCTGCCGACGATGACGAAGAAGGCGAACCTCGCTATGAACCGGGAGGAAACAAGGATATTCCCGACAGCGGCACTCTCCCACCCGTGTTGCCGTCAGGTATCGATCCGTCAGTTCTTGGCAATGCCCTTAAGCAAACTCCCCGTCCGATTCCTCCTGTATTCGAGATTTTCCAGCCCGATACTACTGCCATCGGACCTACGACAAAAGAAGAACCGACCTACCGCGTAACCACTGTGGCCGATCCAAAGAAAGGCGGAATAGTAAAAGGCGCGGGCCTCTATAAATTCGGCGAGACATTCTCCATAGAGGCAATACCCAACGAAGGCTACACCACAGGACGCGTTTTCTGCTCTTCGGGCTATTTCAACAATGGCAGCTCACTGGAAAACATCACAATGGAAGGCGAAGATTTGGCATTTACAGCCACCTTCATCAAAAACGACACCGTCAAAGCTGTCGAAGGCTCGAAAATTCTGGCAGGGATACACCGATTCGGCCAAACCGGAGCGGAATTTGTAGATTGTACCGTTTATCTGGAACAAAGCGACACTATGAACATCAGCACTCCCTACGGCGAAAAGACCTACGGATTCCTGACTGCCATCATAGATGCTGACCGCACCTACAATATACAAATGAATGAAAACGACAACATCAGCATGAAATTCTTCTTCGTACCGATGCGCATTTCGGGCATGATTGTCGACGACAACCGCAAATATCTGGTACTCGACGGCGGACAATTAATGGTTGGAGGTGTCAATATGCAGATGGAAAGCATGATGGAAAGCCTGTTCCTCAATTTTATCATGGCTTTCAACGGCGGCATGCGAGCCACCATTTCCGACGGTCACTACCGCATTGAAATGATTGATGAAGACGAAACGACCGGTGAATTCACTCTCGGTATGCTTGAACGCTTTTCGCCAGAATACGGTTGGCTTCTTGCCGACGACTCGCGGATAAAGAACGGAAACGAAAAAATAAGTACTGGGCTTTCAGCCATCTTCAGTGCTGCCCGTCAGCCAATGTCAATGCCATCATGGCTTTTCCGCGGCTGCCGGCTGAAGCAGTCTGACAGGCAGGAGGTGCTCTGGACCCCGCCGGCAACATGGTATGAAAGCAACAGCCTGTTCACCACCATTACGCAGGCACTGCTCAATGCCATGCGCAACCTCAACAAACCAGCCAACTAATTTCCAACTAAAGCAAGAAACTGCACATTATTTTCATGTGCAGTTTCTTTTTTATTTCCGTTATATATATTATCTTTGTGATATCAAAATAATATCACAAAACACAACACACATGAATACAAACGATTTCAATTTCAAGGGTTTTCGGATGAACGGTTTTCTCGCTCTGTTCATTTTCTTCTTTCTGTTGGCGGGAGCGGTTGTCGGATGCTTTTTCGCAGGCGGAATCTACTACATTTTGGGTGCCATATTGGCGGTGCTTTGGATTATTCTGAACTGCGGCTACATGATGCTCGAGCCTAACGAGGCACGCGTCATGGTGTTTTTCGGGAAATATAAAGGTACGTTCAAAGAAACGGGCTATTTCTGGGTAAATCCGTTCATGAGCACAAAGAAATTGTCGCTGCGCGCACGAAATCTTGACATCGACCCCATCAAGGTGAACGACAAGATAGGCAATCCCGTCCTCATCGGCCTTGTTCTGGTATGGAAACTGAAGGACTCCTACAAAGCCATGTTTGAGATCGATGCACAGACCATGGCGAGTGCAGCCGGAACAACCGAAAACGGAAAAACTACGGGCAGCACCGTGGCCAACCGCATGAACGCATTCGAAAACTTTGTCAAAATACAAAGCGACGCGGCACTACGTCAAGTGGCAGGACAATATGCCTACGACGACAACGAGACGGATGCCGGCGAACTTACCCTGCGCTCCGGTGGTGAGGAAATCAACGACCAACTGGAACAGAAGCTGAACGAACGCCTTGACATGGCTGGTATCGAAGTCGTGGAAGCACGCATCAACTACCTTGCCTACGCTCCGGAAATTGCCGCCGTTATGCTCCGCCGCCAACAGGCTTCGGCCATCATCAGTGCCCGCGAAAAAATTGTGGAAGGTGCCGTATCGATGGTTCACATGGCATTGGACAAGCTGTCGAAAGACGACATCGTGGAGCTTGACGAAGAGAAAAAAGCGGCCATGGTAAGCAACCTGCTGGTGGTACTTTGCGCTGACGAAGCCGCACAACCTGTAGTTAACACCGGAACGCTGAACCATTAAATTCGGAATCTGTCGCTGAATGACTAAGAAAGAGAATACCACCAAAAGTTTCGTACTTCGCATTGATGCCGCTACGATGGAAGCCATTGAAAAATGGGCTGCCGACGAATTTCGCAGCACCAACGGACAGCTCCAGTGGATTATCAACGAAGCCCTGCGCAAAAGTGGCCGGCTGAAAAAGAAGAAATCTACAGAAGCAACGGAAGAATAGTTCCGCCATTTCCATCACCATACCATCGTATCATAGGGACAAGGCAAAAAAGTTATCGGTTAGAGAGAATCGTCCGACTCACTCTAACCGATAATTTATTACTGCTGTTCAAAAAGAGTTTACGGTTTCGTGGTTTACAGTGTTGTGGTTTACGGAAAGTTCCCTAACCTCTAATCTCTAATATAAAACATACCCCTCAGCCGCAAACGGCAGCCCCTTTTTTAAAGATGGATACAGCTAACACAATGGTTCCCAAGTTATTGATTTTTACCGAATTGTAGGGACACACCCCAGGTGTGTCCGAAAAAAGTGTGTCCGAAAAATCTGTTGGATTCAACCAACCTCATGGACAGCAATTTATATCCACTAAACCTCATCGGCGTTCATCAAAAACGATAACCTACACCCAACGAGAAGGTTTGCATGTCGTCAATTACATTTTTGTCACGCAAAGAGCATTTATAGCCTACGCCCAGCACCAGACTGCCCAATTCGAACGCGACCTCAGCCCTTACGCCAACTGTAGAAAGCACCTCAAAATCCTGATTTTTCGTTACACGCCATCCGTCATCCCTTCGGCCGCCCAACACAGTCTCCCCATAAGGACCAACACCGAAGCGCAAAGCCCTATTGTCGCGAAGCAGAACACGATAGTTCACAATTATCGGCACTGAAACAGTATAGAACGACATCCAATACAAAGGTTTGAACACGCCATACGTACCGTTTGAACCATAGGCAAATTCCACTTTCGGCATCAAGCTCCAGTGCGGAGTAAATCGGATTTCATAACCAGCTCCTGCATAAGCCCCGACTCCTACTCCGCATCCTACCCAAGAACGGGCGTCGCCATACAAATTCGACAACGTAAGTCCCCCCTGAACCTCAAAAGCATTGCGAGGTTTCGACTCACTCTCTTGCGCATGAACACCCAATCCGGCAAAAGCCAACAATAAAACAAAAATAAGTTTTTTCATTATGATTCTTTTATGGCAATACTCTAACAGGAACAATAGGACCAACTGGCAGACCCGGAGCAACATAAGCACGAGCTTCCAGCATAGTATGCTGATACTTTAATGGAGTGGAAACATCTTGATAATTTACTGTTATATTACAGTACAATGAAGGTACAGAATATATGCCTGTTGATCTGAAATATTTTACTGTACATAGATAATCCCTATCATGTGATGACGCATGATCGCTGGCAGAATTAATCTGAATAACCATACCATCTACTTCTCGAGCTGTTCCTGTAATTGTTGCAGCCGCAGAATAATTCACCCATCCAATCCAAGTTTTTTTACGAAAACAGAACTCGGTATGAAACAACATTTCATCGTTTGAAATTCTTTTACGTAACTTTAACTTTACTTTTCTTTTTCCGTATTCAGCCCAACCAGAATCATATTCTGCCCCAACAGGAGACACATTACTCCCCATTTCAAATGTATCGTACGATGCATACGTTGTTACTTGAGGTAAAGTATAATAAGCTCGTCCAAGCTCCATCAATGTTTCGTAGTTGTTTATATCCTTCATATTGACGATTTCTCCGGCAATCTTCACATTTCCTGAAGCATTGACAAGGAAAGCCTTATTTAAATCCTGCATCGGGATATAAAAACCTACATCTTCTCGTTCCATGGGAAAATATAACATCGAAAACTGCTCTTTAAAGGCGTTGTATTCATCTTCTGTTTCTCCCAACTCTCCTGCGGCATCCATTGCATCATAATAGGCATTCTGCAACGAATAAAAATCCGCATAGTGCTGCTTCATCCAATCCAACCTCTCGTTGTCGGATTTAAAAGCCGCTAACGTATTCACCACATTATTAAATTCAGACAGACTACCGAATGACAACATTGGCACATCATCCGTTACGGAACGGGTAACCGTTACTGACTCTACTGGTTCATCCATTGTGGCATCACTACAAGCCACAACAGTAAATGCTAACGCTACTGCTAACAAATTAATACTTTTCATTGTCTTTAATTTAGGTTATTATAATTAGTTCTTATTCATCTACAAAAATTTCACCAACATAACTATTTGAATCATTTTCTATGTAAATATAATTTACACCTGATTCAAGAGACGGCAGGTAATAATTATTACTACCACCATCTGTATTCAACAAAAAAGATCCAACAGTTTCATTTGATTCTGTTTTTACAACAACTTGATAATTATACTTAGAATTGAAACGAATTTGAATATTTTTCTTTGAATTATCATAACTACCCTTAGGAGTATCTATTTCAACTTTATCAGGTTTTAATTTTTTCGGATTAAAAACAACAATTTGTTCCTCTCCCCATAAAGGTATTGCAGAAAGTAATAACAGTAAAAAAACAATTTTTTTCATCATGATTGTATAAATTTAGTTCTACAAAATCCGGGCAAACGATACCCGGGAAGATTATTTCTTCAACCGTAAAAATAGATACAATCCGTGAAACAAACGACAAATACCGATATATCATAGCAATTGCAAACAACTGTGAAATAAGCAATTGAAAAAATATTTTTATATCATCCGTAAATCAGCCCAAACGAAGGCTCTTTTTCTGTCCCATCGCCCCCCTATTTCTCCATCATCCGCACAAGGTAGTCCTTCAGCGGTTCGGACAAGTTCATCTTTTTGGCGATGCGGGCTTTTTTCGTATTTACATAGTTCGGGTTAGAATAGCCCATGCATACGGCTATCTCGACATACGAAAAACCGCAGCACATCAACCCAACGAAATGCAGCTCTTCATCGCTCAACTCCGGGTAAGCCTCCTGCAACCGCGAGAGCACACGGCCATATTTCATGTCAACAAAATAGCGGAAATCCCGCCAAAAATCATCCGGAAGTTTCGACTTCTGAATCCGTTCCTTGAATTTCTTGGAAAACAGTGCAGGCTGGTCGGCATAGCGGTACGACATGTCGATCAATTCCCGAATATTGTCGAGCAAGCCCGAAAAGGCAGTTTCCAGACGGCCGCCTTTTTCCAACTGAGCAAACAGCCGGCTTTTCATACTGCGGTTCTCTCCCTGCACCTGCTCCATCAGCTGACGATACTCACGGAGGCGGTGGCGACGGCGAACGATGACAATCGCCAACACCAGACAGACCGTCGTCACACAGAAAAACAATGCCGACCACAGCGTCCGTTCCTGCTTCAGTTCAAGGTTGCGATATTCCACCTGCTTCTTGTCGAACTGTTTTTCGATGGAAAACAACTGCCGCTGAAGCGAAATGGAGTCTATCGAATCCATAAAGTCCTTAATCAACACGACCGATTTATAAGCCTGACGATAATCTCCTTCTTGCAATGCGATTGCTTTTACGGCTTTCAAACGAGATATGTATTCCTCATTAAATAACAGTGGTTTGTCTTCAAGATTCAGATAATACCGGGCGGAATCCGTCATTCCCAATTTGGCATAAGCATGGGCGGCATCGTAATAGCTATTATTGTCATACAGGTATTTCCGTCCGTGACGGATAATGTAGACCGACAAGTCCTTTTCCTTTTCATATTCCGAACTCAGCTCATAATTACGGGCTATAAACCCTAGGACGCGAAAATAGTCGGCAGTATCGTTGGTCTCTTTAGCAAGGATAATGCCCTCTTCCAAATACTTTCTCGCACTGTCCTGATTGACAAGACGGTAATGAGCACCCAACTGAGAGGCACAAGCATACGCCATCGCTTTCTTTCCCGCTTTTTTGTAATAGTACAGAGCCTTTTTATATTTTTCTATTCGCTTATTATTCCGAATATAATTCAGCGAATAAAGATCCGACATCCAATAATTGATACGTGCCAGCAGTGCGTAGTCGGAAGTATCGGCCACCGATTCTGCACGCTTCAGCCACTCGAGCGCACTCACTTGGTCGCCCGACGCCCACAACACCGCCGACTTATACAGGTAGGCACGCGTACGCTTTTCTGCATCACGCCCCGACTGATAATAGTCAACGGCAACATCTATCAGCGAATCCGTCGCTACGCTGTCAAACAGCTTGTATTCCGCCTGCGTCAACAGCAGCGCATAGAGCGCACGGTTTCCCTTGCCCGAAAGTTCATCAGGGGCAATCGTTTTCAGAATGGAATAGGCACTGTCAGGCCGAGGTTCTATCAGGCTGTCGGCAAGCATAAGACGGCTGTCAGGTTTCCCACGGTCACAGCCAACGATACAGATGGAGAGCAGCAACGCAAATAACAACAGTTTTTTCATTTCAATATATTACTGTCCGCTAAAGACGTGAATTCCCTCCCAACTTGCTGAAATAGAT